>Ga0255345_1002104_pt1 | contig 26266 bp, 20 predicted proteins | sample wastewater_treat_6_FD_192415 | JGI IMG/M metagenome (GOLD analysis project Ga0255345, IMG submission 192415) | Wastewater microbial communities from Lulu Island WWTP, Vancouver, Canada - plant20 | ecosystem: Engineered > WWTP > Wastewater > Unclassified | place: Canada: Vancouver, British...
CCAGCCGAAGATACCATCGTCCGTACCCATACTTATAACCTGCGCAAGAAATTGCAAAATTATTACTACGATGAAGGCAAGGACGACAAATATCGTCTGCGAATTCCCAAAGGCCAATACGATGTCACTTTCGTTCCGGCTTTAGAAAATACCTACCACCCCAAGCGAATCCTGCGCTTTATGGTTCGTGAATACAAAATAACCTTAATCGTCGCACTACTAATTTTATTAATAATCGCAATAATCTTTAATTTTAATCTTCAAAACCAGCTTACGTCCTACCGGGTCATTGACAAAAAAGATCCTATCTGGAGCGAGTATCTCCAATCCAAGCAACCGGTATTGATTGTTTTGGGCAACCATTTTTTCTTTGACGATTACAGTGAAAAATTCAGAAGCAATATAACCATTCGGCATGGACGCGTCAATTCATACGAAGATTTTAATGCTCTCCAAAGCCAGTTTCCCGAAAATGTACTCAAACCTTCCGATGAACCCTATTTCCCCTATCATAGTATCTGGAGTTTGCCGCCCGTTCTCTCAATCTTGAACTCTGTCGGACAAAAACCAATTTTAAGAAGATCATCCTTGATTACTCCTCAAACATTAGGCGAATACAATATAATTTTCCTCGGCAGTATTAAGACACTTTATATCCTCAAACACACTTTGACTCAATCGCACTTTAGCTTCGAGATACTGCCTCACATTATTACTTATACCAACGGTGATTCTTGTCGCACCTTCCAAACCAATTTACATTCCACCGGATTGAACGAAGACCTTGTGTTAGCGGTTAAACTACCCGGCCCAGCTGATAATTCCATTTTTATCATCGCTTCCTACCATTCCTTAGGAGCACCCGAAGTCGTTAATCAACTTACTCAGACTGATTCCCGCAAACAAATTGAACAAAAATTTATCGAGAAATACGGCTACATGCCGCGCTATTTCGAGACTTTGTTTCGGGTAAATGGAATAGACAAAACCGCTTACAGCACTGAGATGCTGATCTTCAACGAAATCACCAAAGATTAAACCTCAGTAATCGAGTTAACTATCAAGCCAGTCAAGAATGACTTGACGATTGATTTGATTGCTTTGAGATCATTAAAAGTAACGTCCGACTGAAATATAGAAAAGCCGGTGATTATGAGAACCAATGCCATAATCAGCCGAAATCGGTCCAATCGGTGTCGGTATCACAATCCCAAGACTGATACCTGCTCGAGATTGTCTCCAGTCAAAATCACTGAATCCATCCCATACATTGCCAACCATTCCGGACAGACGATAATAGATACCGGAAGTCAAAGGCGCCCTACATCCCAGCCCGAGCACACCTATCATCGAACCCCATAATTCATCCTGATGATAACCAGGCAACGAATTTAATCCACCAAGTCGGAATTGCTCGTAATGATTCAGCACTTTATTCAAATAACCAAGATGAAGAGTAGTCGAAAAAGTATATTTTTCATCGAAAGTTTCATAGGTCACTGATTCGACCGATATCCGATCGAATTGCTTTAAGCGATCTCGTTCGATTGAATGTTCATACCGAATATCATTTACTCGACCGGATTTAGGTAAATCGGGATCATCAACATTATCAACTAATATCCGCAGAGTTAAACTGCCAACCGAGTAGTTATCACGATTAACGCGGGGAATATAATGGATGGTAGAATCAGCAACAGTATTTTCCCATTTCAGACCAAAGGCGGTAAGTCCGACCCGTTTGATCTGGATTCCGGCATTAGCCTCCAGTCCGGTTCGGTATAATTTACCGGATTCGACGCGTCGCCCATCATTATTATAAAGCGGGATACTTTCATTCAAATGATACAAAGAAGTATAACCGGTAAAATTCGAACTAAGCACACGAATAGTTCGGGAATTCCATTCAGCCCGAAACAAAAGGTCACTGACAATCAAATTAACCTGATTGTCAATGCCTCTGCCCAGTAAATTTCGATACTTTCCGGAAATAAAGGCACTCGCTTTACGCTCGCTATCATAACGCGCCCCGAAACTGAATGCCGTGCGTTCGTGTTCTTCAACTTCGACTAATAAATCCGCTCGACTGGAATCAACCTCAGACAAAGACAGGTAAACATTTTTAAATAATCCGGTACTATACAGGTTTTTCATACTGCGTTGCGCTAGTTTTAAATTCCACCGGTCACCTTCTTTTAACTCCATTTCACGCCGTAAAATGTACTCGCGGGTTGCCTGATCGCTGGAATATTTAATTTGATTGATTGAAGTATTATTTAATTTATTTATGGCATTTTCTAAAAAATCCGGTGATTTACAAATATTGTCTGCATAAGGTTGTATTTTTCCCCAATATTTCTGGCAACTGCGATAGCCACTCTCGACTAGAGAATTCAGTGAATCGAAATCGGTCGAAGTAATATGGTCTATCTCCGGTCGGATGAGAACATCAGCCAATTCGAGATTTTTCGTATCAGAAGGATAGGCTAAAGTATTCATCGCCTGCCCAAAAATGTCAAATACATCGAAATTTTCCGCCAGTGGCACTATTTTACTACTAACGTCCACAGCTACAATGAATTCAGCACCCAGATCGAGTGCCACATCAATCGGGACATTGTCGGTCAAGCCACCATCGGCTAACAGATATGTTCCATACTTGACCGGCGCTAGAATGATTGGAAAAGCCGAACTGGCGGTAACCGACCGGGCAAGATTGCCGTTACTCAGAACAACCATTTTGCCCGTTTTTAGATCAGTAGCGATAATTCGTAACGGGATTGCTAGACTATCGAAATCCGACCCAGCATAATACTCCGGATAGATCGTCATTTCAAAGATACGTTCTTGTAAAGCTTGCGTTGATAACAAATTACGGGGAAATATCACATTGAAGTTCTCATCAAACCGCAAAGTAAACAACTCTGGTAAAGTCCTAATCTTCTGGGATACAAATTCAATATCGCGAAATGGCTGAGATGCCAAAACTCGGTTCCAGCGTGTATTAGCAATAAATTCCTCGATTTCTTGAGGGGTACTCCCACCAGCATACAAAGCCCCAATAAGAGCCCCAAAACTTGTCCCAACGATAAAATCGGGATAAAAGCCGATTTCCTCCAGTGCTTTAATCACCCCAATTTGGGCAAAACAACGTGCCCCGCCCCCGCTTAACACCAACGCAGTTTTGGGCTTATCATCAGCTAAAAGCCTCGAATTAAATATCAGACAGATTATAAGTAAGATTTTACTGAACTTAATGTTTTTTAAATTTGAAATCATTGACTGATATAAAACTCATTCGAACGGCGCTGACAATCAGAAAATCAACTAAAGAAAAATGCCAGCCAGAATTATTGCTACAACCAGACCGGGCAACATATTAACCACCTTGATGGTCTTAATTTCCAGAATCGTCAATCCGAGACCGATTAGCAATAAACCCCCGACAGCCGTCATTTCATTGATCACGGTTGGATTTAAAACATCACCCAATAAACCGGCTAAAAGCGTCAAACCACCTTGATAAAGGAACAACGGGATCACAGATAACAAAACTCCAACTCCCAGACCGGCAGACAAAATCATTGAAGAAAATCCATCCAGCAGTGATTTCGCTAATAACAAATTCGGTTCGCCACCCATCCCTTCTTCAAAAGCGCCTAAAATAGTCATTGAACCCATACAGAACATTAGAAAGGCAGTAACCAAACCTTCAGCGAATTTATCGTTATCGCTTTTTAAACGACGCTTGAGATTTTCACCGAGATTATTGATTGCCTCCTCTATTTTACATAGTTCACCGATCACCGCTCCCAGCGCGCTACTGAAAACCATAATCAAAAAATTAGTAGTTTTCAACGCCATACTGAAACCAAGAAACAAGGTAAATAACCCGATTACCTGAAAAACAATTACCGTAAATTTGCGCGGCAATCGGGTGTGCAACAACAAACCCAGACTACTGCCCAGTATCACCGTCCCGACATTTACCAAAGTGCCCAACATAACGACATCCGCTCCTAATAGTCGAGAATCTTCGACACTCCCGCCTAATCTTAGCCTTAACTCAGTCTTAACCTTTCCCTTCTACCGGTCCCTCCGGAATAATGATCCACCCTACAATATAGGTAATCAATAATGGAAAAATTCCGGTTAGAATCGTAGCAAAGACCAACGCCAGACGAATTAGGTTCGAGTCAATGTTAAAAATTTCACCTAACCCGCCGCAGATTCCGGCTAACTTTTGGTCAGTTCTCGAACGATAGATTTTCTTCATAAACACTTCTCCGTTAAAATCACTCCAATTTTATTGATTATTTCGGAAGTTGGAAAGCAAGATTTTTAAATAATTGGGTAATTGTGGGTGTTTTCTAATCATTATCAATAAATATTCATTTGAATTTCGACGAATATTGACAAAATCCGTCAGCCTGCGGGAGCTTATTCAGCCTAAAAGCCAGGTCGGTTTCAGGATTCAGGCAAGTGCCTTTGAAAATAGGATGCGGACTGAGCTTAATTACCCGCTACTAACGACGAACTTCCGTTTCTACCACTTAAGAATACGGGAAATATCGTTAAAAAGAACCAGCACCGTTAAAATTAAGATAATCGCTATACCAATTTGCTGGATGCGCACCTTGGCGTTAACCGAAAGTGGACGGCGTTTAATAGCTTCAATTAAAGTAATCAGAAGATGCCCGCCGTCAAAAGCCGGCACCGGCAAAATATTAATAAGCGCCAAATTGAGACTTATAATCGCCATCAGGTTTAGAAGGGAACCAAATCCGAATTTAGCGGTCTCTCCAGCTAATTGGGCAATGAAAATCGGTCCGCCGATATTCTTTATAGATTCTTCGCCAGTAATGAGCATTTTCAAGGAAATTACAGTTATCTTAAGCCAGTACCAGGTATTTTGCATACCATTATCAAGCGATTCGAAAAATTTTGCCGGGCGGTGATTCATCGTCGGCGAAATTCCAATCAGACCAACTTCGACTAATTCAGAACCCTTCAATATTTTATTAGCGGCTGGCTTTACCTTCTTTTCGTAAATCGTGCCGCCACTCTGCCATTTAATTAAAATAGAATCATAGGGATGACTATGAATCAACTCGGTCATACTGCTCCAAGATTCTACCGCTGTGCCATTAATCGCAAGGATTATATCACCGGGTTTGATCCCCAACGAATCCGCCGGTAAACCAGGAGCAACGCTTTCAACGATCGGTTTATCTACCGGTTCATAAATTCCCTCGTGCATAGTCAATCCGCTGAAAATCACGAAAGCAAAAAGGACATTGAAAATTACTCCGCCGGAAATAAAAAGTAGTTTTTGCCAAGTCTTTTTACCGGCGAATGTCCAAGGCTCGTTGCTTTCGGCGGCGGTAGTATCAAAACTCTCGTCAACTACACCGGAGACTTTGACATAGCCGCCCAGAGGAATCGCCGAGAGCTGGTATTCCGTTTCACCGATTTTCTTACTAATTATTTTGGGGGGAAAACCGATTGAAAAGACCTCCACCCGCATACCGGTCAATTTAGCAAAAACAAAATGTCCCAATTCGTGCGCAATAACCACTCCGCCAATTACAATCAAAACCGCTAAAATAGTATAAAGCATTTATAACTCTTCCTTTCTTTACCTTATAAAATTACCAAAAAATTCCCGTGCCATTGGTTCAACATTTAAAATATCTTCTATATTCGGCTTATCAATAACCGGAATCTCATTCAGCGCTTTTTCAATTATATCAGTTATTTCCATAAATCCGATTTTCTCATCCAGAAAAGCATAAACCGCCAGTTCATTAATCACATTCATAATCGCCGGCGCCGTGCCGCCACGCTTTAAAGCCTCAAAGGCAAGCCGTAAGGCCGGAAATTTCACGGGGTCCGGCGCCTCGAAAGTCAGCGGACCGAGTTTAGCCCATTCAATTTCTTCCCAGATAATCGGCAGACGCTCAGGATAACCGATAGCATATTGAATCGGCAAGCGCATATCGGGTAAACCCAGTTGGGCTTTGATCGAACCATCACAAAATTCCACCATCGAATGAATTACCGATTGCGGATGGATTAAAACCTCGATCTGCTCCGGCTCGACGCCGAATAACCAAAAAGCTTCGATAATCTCAAGGCCTTTATTCATCATTGTCGCTGAATCAATAGTAATTTTTCTCCCCATAGTCCAGGTCGGATGGCGTAGAGCCTCAGCCGGAGTAATACTTTTGAATTCCGCCTGAGGACGGGCGCGGAACGGTCCACCGGATCCTGTCAAAATCAAACGCTTAACACTGACTTTGTCCTCACCGGCTAAACATTGCCAGATGGCACTATGTTCGCTATCAATCGGGAAAAGATTCAAGCCGCTTTGCGCAATTAGGTTCATAATAATTTCACCAGCCATAACCAGCGATTCTTTATTAGAAAGAGCAACGTTACGACCGGCAGTCAAAGCCCGATAGGTCGGTTCTAAACCTGCCATCCCGACAATAGCATTCACCACTAAATCAACATCCCGACGACCGGTTATCTCCAATATGCCGTCCTTCCCGACTAAAATCTCAATATTCGTACCGGAGAGGTTTTCTTTTAATAATCGGTATTGCGATTCATCTGCGATTGCGACTGCCTTGGGGTGAAATTTCTTAGCCTGTTCAATAAGTAAAGTCCCATTTCTACCAGCAGTAAGGTAATTAACAGTAAATCTATCCCGGCTCGCAGAAATAACCTTTAGAGCATTGACGCCGATCGAACCGGTCGAACCCAGAACTGAGATTGCCCTAATTTTACCTGCCTGCGCCATCTTAGAAATAACTTCCTAGCGCGATACCGCCTGAAACACTTTTCGGCGAAAAAGTTAGGTTGGTACCAATTTGAAAATGCTCACCCAAGTTACGCTGAAGAGTAACATTTACCAGCATAAAATCAATATTTTCCCTAGCTTTGTAATTATCAGCCGAATTCAAGTTATCGGTAACGTGAATTCCGACTTGGGTAAAATGGGCTGTGCCGGCAACGGAAAAAAGCCATTGATTAAACTGAAATAATTTTAAATAGCCCAGAGACATATCTAAAAAATGAAAATCAACTGGGCCTTTGGTGTGGTTGACTCCGCCAATAATCTGATTCGGTGCAGTCGGCTTACCCCAGACATAAGCGAGGTAAATTCCCATAGAATTTAGCGTTTCCTCCTGCCAGCGGCCAGTACCAATTTGCCCGGCTATAATAAGATCCGGAGTGGCACCTACAGCCATCCCGCAAGTTGGCAGTCCCGTCAGATTTGAAGGTGAAGCCAGTAAATCCGGACAATTATAGCGAGCGCTAATTAATACACCTGGGGTGAAAGGACGACTTAAAAGAATACAAGGTAATTCTAATCCGGCACACAATTTGGGCAAAATATTTTGCAATTTGCCACGCACCTGGTTTTTGGGCAGTGCTGTCAGATCTAGCTCATTGGCTGATAAATTGGCGGCAATTAGAAATAATCCAACGAATCGTAAATATTTGAATTTTTGAAATTGCCGAATATTCAATATCAGATAATGCCACGTGAGCTTTTTTTAATGAATTCAATGACATTGCGTACTTCCGGAATCATCAGTTCCGGTGTTTCTTCAATTTTTTTAATAGCATCGGAGACATTGTATTCACTATTATAGATCAAGGTATAGGCTCGTTTCAAAGCCAAAATAGTTTCAGGAGGAAAATTCCGTCGCTTTAATCCAACTAGATTCAAACCTTCATAACGGAGTGGCTCACGCGCCGCCATAATATAGGGCGGGACATCCTTAGGAACGCGGTAATGTCCACCGATAATTGAATGCTGACCGATCCGGCTAAATTGCTGAACACCCACCATACCGCTGACGATTGCCCAATCCTCTACCTCGACATGTCCGGATAAATTGACAGCATTAGCCAAAATAACGTGATTACCAATAATACAATCGTGGGCGATATGGACATACGCCATCAAAAGACAATCCGAGCCGATAACTGTTTTCCAATGTTGAGATGTCCCACGATTAATAGTGACAAATTCGCGAATGATTGTTCGCTCACCGATTTCGGCAGTGGTTTCCTCGCCAGCAAATTTAAGATCCTGAGGAATTTCGGAAATTACGGCATGATGATAGATTTTACAGTCACGACCGATTCGAGCGCCGGGTAAAATTAATACATGACTTCCAATCTGACAGCCGTCACTAATTTCGACATTGTTGCCGATGATACTGTAGGGACCAATTGAAATATTTTCACCAAGTCGAGCTTGGGAATCAATAATAGCAGTAGGATGAATTTTATTCATATTCTATAATTCCACTAGCGAAGCCATCATATTTGCCTCGACGACGACTTCATCATTGACGTAGGCGACGCCTCGCATTTTACACATTGATAAACGGGCTTGAACCATTTTAACCTCAAGGCGAATCTGGTCGCCCGGCACTACCGGCTTTCGGAATCTGACCTCATCCAATCCGGTAAAATATAATAAGACCTTTTCGGGATTTTCAATCGTATTCAAAAGCATAAATCCGCCAGCCTGCGCCAGGCATTCCAGAACCAGCACCCCCGGCATAACCCGCTTAACCGGAAAATGCCCCTGGAAAAACGGCTCATTAATTGTAACGTTTTTAATTGCAGTGACCGATTCACCGGGAACCATATCAACAATTTTATCTACCATTAAAAATGGAAAGCGATGCGGAAGAATACGCTCGATGCCGCTAATATCAAATAAAGCCCCTTTAACTTTGCCCTTCTGGTATTTTTTACTAATCATAACCTTTTCATATTCCTTGCGTATTTTCCGGACAAAGTTAATGTTATGGGCGTGACCACTTCGCGCGGCGATAACGTGTCCCTGAATCGGAACACCCAGCAGAGCAAAATCGCCAATTAAATCAACGATTTTATGCCGCACGGCTTCGTTATAATAACGCAATTCTACCCCGTTTAGCGTACCGCCTTGACCAATGGAAATTTCACTGGAAATCCCGAATAATTCACGAAGTCGTTCAACTTCACTCGCCTCAATATGCCGGTCCACAAAAACCACGGCGTTATTGACATTACCGCCTTTAATTAAGCCGCGATTTTTAAGTTCTTCAATTTCACTCAAAGTACAAAAAGTGCGAGCGGCGGCATAATCAGTCTCGAATTCGTCTTCGAGCGAATAAGTGGTCGAATACTGCGTGCCGATAGCCGGAATTTCACTGTAGTCAATTAAAAAGGTAATCTGAAATTTTTCAGCGGGTGTGATGTGAATATCAACATGTTTTTTCGGATCAGAGTAGGTCAGAATCTTATCTATGACCAGAATATCTTGCTCCGCTTCTTGTTCTACAATTTCAGCCCGTTTCAAAGCTCGCACAAATTCTATAGCGCTCCCATCACAGACCGGTGGCTCGATATTATTTATTGCAATTATGATATTATCAATTCCCAGACCAGCTACAGCCGATAAAACGTGCTCAACGGTGTGAACTTGAACCCCGTTCTGCGAGAGAGTCGTGCCGCGTGAAATATCGGTTACATGATTAATATCCGCCACAATTTCGGGACAATTTTCGACATCAGTTCGTACAAATTTAATCCAGGAATTCTCAGGCGCCGGTTTAAAAGTAATAGTACTCTTTACGCCAGTATGGAGTCCAATACCGGAAATCGAGACTTCATTTTTAATAGTTCGCTGATGGCGTGACATAACTTATCCTATATTTTTTCCTTTTCGTAATTCCATTTCTACTTTCTTAAGACGCTCTTTTATTTCGGGTAAAGAACGAATATGGGCTAACTCCTGGGCGGCTTTCAAACGTTCCTGAGCTGGAGAACCGAATAGAAATGTCCCGGCTGGGACATCTTTGGTAACACCCGATTGAGCCGCAATCATAACTCCCGTGCCAATATGCAAATGACCGGTAATGCCGACCTGACCGCCAACGTTTACTCGATCTTCAATAATCGTACTACCGGCAATTCCGACCTGAGCCGCGAAGAAACAATATTCGCCAATTCTAACGTTATGGGCAATCTGCACCAAATTGTCCAGTTTGGTACCGCGGCCAATGACTGTATCACCGATTGTCCCTCGATCTATGGTTGAATTAGCGCCGATCTCTACCTCATCGTGGATTACGACTCTACCGGCTTGCGGAATTTTCTCAATGCCATTTTCAACGCGTACAAAACCAAATCCATCACTTCCGATCACAACTCCGGCATGGATGCGCACCTTTTGACCAATTATACATTTATGATAGATACTGACATTCGGATAGATAACCGTTCCGCTACCGATATTGACATATTGACCGATATAACAATGTCCAAAGACCGTAACCTTGTCACTAATTTGCGCACCGGGTTCTATGACAACGAATGGCCCAATATATACATCATCTCCAATTCTGGCATCTTTTGCGATCACGGCTGTGGGGTGAATCATAGGAGCTGGCAAAGGCAACTCCGGTCGAAAATGAGCCAGAACAATCGAAAAAGCGAGGTTAGGATTCTTTACCAATATTAAATTAGGAAATTTGCCATTGAAATTCTCATCTACTATCACAGCCGTGGCGGCGGTGCTTGCTAAATATTTCGCATATTTCGGATTAGCTAAAAAAGTAATAGCACCGCTCTGAGCGTTCTGAATTTCGGCAACGTCATTGATAAGAATATTTTCGTCGCCTTTAACTGCGCCGTTTACTAACCGGGCAATCTGCCCTAAGGTTAATTGCATACCTATTGAGTACGTTTTAACTCATAAATGACTTTGTCGGTAACGTCGTGAGCCGGTTCGGCATACAAAATATTACCAGCAACCGTGTCAAAAATAAAATCGTACTTCCCGTCTTTTCCCACCTTGGCTATGACGGTTTTGATTTTTTCCAGAATCGGAGTTACCAATTCGGCTTGTTTCTTGTAAATCTCGCCATCCGGTCCAAGCTTTTCGACCTGGAATCTTTGAATCGATTCCTGTAATTGACTAATTTCGGTTTCCTTAGTCTTGCGTCGCGTTTCACTCATCATCATTTTCTGACGATCGTAGTCTTTCTGCAGACTGTCCAATTTGGTAAGCAAACCGCGATACTGGTCCTCCAGTTTCTTGGCTTCTATTTCCAGTTTAGTCTGTGCTTCCCGCGCTTCGTCAAATTCACTCAGAATCCGATCGGAATTGACGTAGCCGACTTTAATTTGAGCCTGCGCTAGGTCACTGGCTCCGATCATCAACAATCCAAGAATAATGAACACTACTTTTTTCACTTTTCCTCCATTGCTACGCATTTGTTTTTATTGTTAATAAGCTGTACCAAAAATAAAATGGGTTTTCCACCCTTCAGGTTTACCATAACCGGTCGTACCTTCAGGGTCAATATCGTCAAATCCATAACCAAAATCAATACCTAATAATCCGAGCGCCGGCATATAAAAGCGTATCCCAACACCTACCGACCGTTTAAGGTCAAAAGGGTCGGTATCTCGCATATATTTCCAGACATTGCCAGCTTCCGCAAATGCCAAGGCATAAATAGTCGGATAGTTCGCGATCGGCACCCGATATTCAATAGAGTATTTCAGCATTGTTTCGCCGCCATATGGATAATAATAACCACCGTAATAATAGGTCGGGCCGACTTCATTATCGTCATAACCGCGTAAAGCCGTACCGTATATCAAACCACTGCCGCCCATTATAAATCGCTCGTCGGGTGGCACAGCGGTACCTTTCTTTAATTTATTGATAACTCCAAATTCAACATGATTATACAGTATCAGTTTCCAAATTGTCGGTAGGTAGTAATCCAAGGTAAAAGTATTTTTGGTGAAATGCTCAGTCCCACCTAACAAACCACCGGTCAAGTTTGTTACCCAGCTGAAAACAGAACCAGTCGTTGGAAATTCCGGGCGATCACGACTGTCACGACTAATTACCTGAGTAAGTCCGATACTCGTCGTTCGATCTTTACCTTCCAGCACTTCTTCTAAGTACGCACTTCCGATGTCGGTATAACTCTTTTTATAAGCCCCGTACGACCAGCTTATCCGAAAATAATTATCTGGCCAGCGTAAACGTCTCCCCCACCGCAGAGATCCTCCGTAAATCGTCAAATTATACGGATAATAGTAACTACTGCCGCTTCCTCTTTCCGAATAGGAAACACTAGCACCGACTAAATTGGGTGAATCGAAAATCCAGGGGTCAGCGAAACTAAGGGAGAGAGCTTTATACGGCGTAACCGACGTACTATAGATGGAGTAGCTTGTTCCTTGCTGATAACTGATTGCCAACTGTTGACCACGTCCTCGAAAATTGTTGAATTGAAATCCGCCTCCACCCACGAGGCCATAAACCTGGCTTATACTGAAAGATAAATTTGCCTGATCGGTGGATTTCTCCTCCACAGTCAACTCAACATCTACTGCGTTTTCACTAACCGGTACTACATCCGGAGTCACATTCGCGAAATAATTGAGCATATAAATTTCATTTTGACTGCGCATTAAGGCGTCGCGACTAAAAATATCGCCGGGAAACATTCTCAATTCGCGCCGAATAACATTTTCGTTGGTTTTAGTATTGCCATTAATGTTAATTTGGTCAATTGATACGATCGAATTTTCGGTTATCTCAATGGTAAGGTCAATTTCATTCTCCGCAACCGGAACCTCCAGCGGCATTATTTGACAAAATAAATAACCGCGATCCATATATGCTCCATTGAGGCGATCATAAAGTGCTTTCTGCAATAATTCCTCATTATAATAATCACCCGGTTTAATGCCGAATATCATTTGTAGTTGCTCGGTTGTGAATACCGTATTGCCACTAAAATTAATATTGCGATATTTATAGCGTGGTCCTTCATAAAGATTGATTGTTATCAACATACGCTCCTTATTCGGAGTATAAGAAATCGAATCTGAAATGATTTTAAAATCCCGGAAACCTTCTTTGCGATAAAAGGCGCGCAATTTTTCTTTATCCTCGATATATTTGGCTTCATCGAATTCCCCGGTGCGCAAAATAAATAGATTGCGTTCATGAGTATCTTTCATTACCCGACGTAAACGACTATCCGAAAAATGCTCATTGCCGACAAAGTTGATTTCATCAATCCGAACTTTTTTCCCTTCCTGAATCTTGAGAATCAAGTTTTTGCTGTTCTCCTTAGTGCCATCGGTGATTTCCGCATCAACTTGAGCCAGGAGATAACCTTCCTTCGTATAAAGAGCCTTGACTTTGCGCTTGACTTCTGCGATCAAGTTAGCAGATAAGACCCTTCCCTGAACTAGGTTAAGTTCTTCTTCTATCTTACTCTTCTTGATTTTCTTATTGCCCTTGACCTCGAACTTCTCCAAACGCGGATATTCTTCCACTTTTATTACCAGAAACACTCCTTCACTCGTTTCCTTATCGAGCAAAATTTGAATATCGGAAAACATTTTGAGCTTCCAAAGTCGTTGAATAGCCTGAGCAATATCTTCTTGAGTAACTCTTCGGCCTTCAACTAATCCGGACTGAATTTTGATACTGGATTCCGAAATAGTTTTATTGCCTTGCACCGCCAGCCCGAGGATCATTATCCCGGCTTCTTCCTGAGCCATTATAAGCGAGAACGGCATTAATATCAATAGAAACAAACTAATCGGCGTATATTTTATCATGCTCAACTTTCTGAAGGACTGGTAATTTGTTCACTGGTTTTTCCAAAACGACGTTCTCGCTTCTGATACTCACGGATCGCCAAAAGTAGTTCTTTATTACGGAAATCAGGCCAAAAAGTCTCCGTAACATATATCTCGGTATAAGCCATTTGCCAGAGTAAAAAATTACTGAGGCGCAGTTCCCCACTCGTTCTGATCAATAAGTCAGGATCAGGCATATCGCGTGTATATAAATAATCGGAAAATAGCTTCTCATCAATATCATCAAGGCTGATTCGCCCTTCCAGCACATCTTTAGCAATGGCACGAGTGGCATCTAATATTTCTACCCGCCCACCGTAACTCAATGCTAGATTCAGATTCAACCCGGTATTTTGACTGGTCTTTTCGACTCCTTCCATCAACCCTTTCAACGGATCGTCCGGCAAATCCGTAAGGTGCCCAATTAAAGTCAGACGCACGTTATTTTTATGCAACTCATCTATTTCATTACGGATTGTGTGCAACAGCAAGTTCATAAGGGCAGAAACTTCCGATTTGGGGCGTGACCAGTTCTCCACCGAGAAGGTATATAGAGTCAGTACTTTGATGCCAAGCCTACCGCATTCGCGCGTAACTTCCCGAACCGAATTGATTCCTTCGTTGTGACCGGCTACCCGCGGTAGTCCCCGCTGCTTCGCCCAGCGACCGTTCCCATCCATAATGATAGCAATGTGCCGCGGTAAGACCTCCTGGCTCATTACCTCTTCTCGTAATTTGATTATTTCCTGATCTTCTTTGGACATTTGATTCAAAGTTAAATAAACTACAGAAATTATTATATAAAGCCTATAAAGTCAATGAAAACCATTTAAAATTGTTGGTGAATTCAGTAATCAAGAATAGATCGGCTGGTCTAAATAAACTGTTAAATCTCCAGATTCTTGATTAAGAGAAATGTTCCAGATTTGTGTTTTCTTAATAATCATAACTTCGGCTCATTTTACGGCAGGCAATTAGGATTGTTCCTCGTAAAATATTCATTTACTTAAAACGAGTCGTTAATCACTTCTCATTTCCGAGATTTAAAAAATGTTTTTGATTAAAACTTACTCTGTTCTATATTGAATCTAAGAAATTTAAATGATCAAGGCGGTCAATATAAAGTCAAGTGCAGAAAACCGACGAGTACTGATAGCCGATAAAAATCCGGACTTATGTCACACTTTAAGTACCTTTCTGGTTAAAAACGGGTGCAACTGCCAGTCGACAAACGACAGCGCTACCACTCTGTGTCTGCTGGAAGAATCGGAGTTCGACTTTTTGATTATTGATCTGGATTTAGCGAAATACGATGGGAACTCAATTCTGGACAAAGCTCATGTCATCAGTCCCCGCACTTTCATAATTCTAACCACCTCGAATGCTTCCGTTGAAACTGCCGTTGGCGCTTTCCGTAAAGGCGCTATTGATTATTTGATAAAACCACTCAATCAGCGCGTCCTGCTCGACCAAATTAACCAAGCTATTCAACTTAGAGAAATTCTAAATGAAAACCGGTTCCTTCGCAGAGAAATTCACAATCAAAAAAATCCCGACCAAATTATCGGCGAAAGCCCCTCAATTAAGAACATTTATCATCTAATTTCCAAGGTCGCCCATTCTTCATCTAACATTCTGATTACCGGCCGGAGCGGTACCGGAAAGGAACTAGTAGCGCGGGCTATTCACCAAAACAGTCCCCGCGCAAACGCACCCTTTATCGCCATTAATTGCAGCGCAATCCCCGAGACACTCTTCGAAAGCGAACTATTTGGTTTGAAAAAAGGCTCCTTCACCGGTGCAATTATGGATAAAGATGGTGTTTTCCGAGCCGCAAACGGCGGAACGCTATTTCTCGATGAAGTCGGCGAAATTCCGGTTCATACCCAGGTTAAATTACTCCGCGCCATCGAAAGCAAAGAGATCAAACCAATCGGCAGTACAAATTCTCTGATTGTGGACGTTCGGATTCTTTCGGCAACTCAAAAAGATTTACTCAAGGAAATCGAAGAGGGCAACTTCCGCGAAGACCTCTATTACCGCTTGAATATCGTCGAAATTCACCTGCCCTCGCTAGCCGAACGCAAAGAAGATATTCCCCTTCTGGTTGACCATTTTATCTGTACTTATAATAATGAACTCAAACGCAAAGTATTGGGCGCCGACAAAGATACGATGAAAATTCTAATGGATTATAAATGGAAGGGCGAAGTACGCGAACTCGAAAATATCATCGAACGTGCCGTCCTACTCTGTGAAGGCGATTATATCACTCCGCGCGATTTGCCGCCCGGTCTTAGGGAAGGAAAATCAACCTTCTCAGATATTCCGGACGACCTCAAATCTTCCGTCCGCAATTTTGAACGCCAGCATATTTTAGGAATTCTGCGCCGCGTTGATTTCGACAAAAACAAAGCCGCCGACCTGCTCGGTATCGGCCTTTCTTCGCTTTATCGCAAGATTGAAGAACTCGGCATCGAACTATAATCTCTATCTGCTCACACGCAAGATAATATATAAAGCTGTTTAGTAGACGTGATTAATAAGATCGATAACAGATCGGACACCATTAAATATTATAATCAGCAGTCTTACAGATGACAATCGTATTACCACTGCCTAACTATCAATGCCTCCGGTGTCTGCGCTTTGCGCAAACTTCGCCTGCTCATAATATTTTACAACTAATAAATATATTCGTGGTCATTCGTGTTCATTCGCGGTCAGAATTCTATTGACTTTCGTTACAGGATTAGCTAAGCTCAAACTATTATTTCAAATTGGGCTACGAAGAACTGGTATTCTCTCCGCTTATCATTTCTTCAACTGAGCAGGCAACTTATGGGGTAGCAGCTTTTTCTTAGAATCGGTTTTGTTCAGTTTGTGATTTCGTCGGAAACGATTAAATTGAAATTGTCGAAAAAAAAGGTCAATGAAGAGAAAACTATGATGAAAAATTTGGCAAACAAAATAGTTGCCCTTTTTCTCATTTCATTGATAGTCTTTTCGTTTTCTTGTGAAAATAACGATGAAAAGGATGGAGGAATTAGTATTGAGATTGTTCCAGAATCACCATACAATAGTCCAATCTGGCATCCAGACGGACAATTTATAGGCTTAAATCACACCCCGCTTAAACAGATTATTTATCCTGATGGAAATGAAAGTTTGGATTATCAACAAGTATTTGATTACGATTCGACCGGTTTCTGGCTCATTAATCCGGATGGAACCAATATGCGGAGGATTTTTCCATATACCCTGCACACACCGTCCTGGTCGCCGGATGGGGAATGGATTACATTCGTTTCCGATGGACAAATCTTTAAAATGAGATATACCGGTGAGACATTTGACACGACTACTATCACGCAACTTACATCTGTCGGCCGCAACTTCTTTCCCGACTGGAGTCCGGATGGGAAGTGGATTGCACATGATAGAACGTATTCATATCCGGAAACCGCTGATGTGCAAGGTATATGGCTGCTAAAATCTCTAGATGGGAGTGATAGAATTAAGATTTCAACAGGAAGAATGCCCGATTGGTCACCTGATGGAAATGAGATTATTTTTATTGACTGGTTTGATAGTATACAGGGCGGGATAATAAAGTATAATATACAAACTGGAAACAGAGCTCTACTGTTTGATGGTCAGGGTAAAGACATACGTCATGCCAAATATTCTTCCGATGGAAAAAAGATTGCGTTTACAACTTCTCCTTCTCCAACCGGCGCTAATATTTTGATTATGAACATAAATGACGGTGATTTTTACCAGCTAACTTACGACGGTGTCGATGTGGTTTATGGTCTCCCTTTCAGCTGGTCGCCAGAAGGCAAGAAGATCGTTTACACAAAATATAGATCAACCGATTGGACAATGAATAATGGTGTTCTTTGGATGATTGATGTCAATTCTGGGACAGAAACTCAACTTACTTTTAATCAATAAGGAAATGGTATGTATAAGCGCATAAAGAATATTCTGATTGCTTTAATAATTCTTTTAATCTTATTTACCTCCTGCCAAAATGACAATGAAGAAGATGATTATTGGGATAGTCCCGTGTATTTCAACATTGACGGACTTCCGGTGAGTTTACCAGATGGAAAAAAAATATTGTATTATCACGCCGGGATAAAAACGATATATACAAATGGTTCTGTAGAGGTAAATGAAGATTCGGCCGGATTATGGTTAATAAATATTGACGGAACAAATCCGCATTTAATATTGAAGGGCGGACTGGGAAACTGGTGGGATATAAGTCCGGATGGAGATTGGATTGGATTTGAAGATGGCGGGCAAATCTATAGGGTTCCGATGATCGGCGATAGTATCGTTGTTAATCAAAAACAACAGCTCACCTTTGATGGAAGTAACTTCTTCCCCGCGATTAGCCCTGACGGAGACTGGATTGTGTATGACTCAAACAACGAAAGTCCCGATGGTGGCTATAGAATCTGGATAATGACAGATAATGGAACTGATAACTCTCTCATTGTTGGTGGAAGAATGCCATGTTGGTCAAATAATCAAAAATGGATATACTATATAGGATTATATGCTGAAATATATAAAGTAAATATAGGTATTACTTCAGAAGTTTCTAAGGTAACCCATTTGAATGTAACTAATATTTATTCTGCCGATAACTGTAATCCAAAATGCTCGCCGGATGGAACAAAGATAGTATTTGAATCAAACGGTCAAATATGTATCACGGATTCGGCCGGAAATAATCTAAAACAACTCACAACCGATGGCGGAATCAATCCGGATTGGATAGACAATAGCACTATCGTATATATCGGGTTCAAACCAAGAGGATCGGATATCGAAGATTTTCTTAGAAATCACGGAACTCTATGGATTATGGACGTAGATGGAAATAACAAAAAACAACTCACTTTTTTCAATGGGGATGTAATTAGTCAGTGATATGAAAATATCATTCAGGAGGTGATGTCCTATGAGATGATTGAAGAAAAGATGGTTTCTTGCCATGGTTTGGTTTACTGGAATTTGGCGTTTGATAAAAGGATTGGAGATGATTAAAATGAAATTGTTGAAAAATATAGGTCAATGAAGTGAAAACGTGATGAAAAATTTGGCAAACAAAATAGTTGTCCTTTTTTTCATTTTACTGATAATCTTTTCGTTTTCCTGTGATAATGACGATTCATCAGATGGAGGAATTGATATAGGGATAGACCCGGAGTCACCATATAACAGTCCCATCTGGCATCCAAGCGGACAATTTATAGGCTTTAACCATACTCCGCTCAAACGGATTACCTATCCTGACAATGGTGAAAATTGGGGCCATCAGGAGTTTGATTACGATTCGACCGGTTTCTGGCTCATTAATCCGGATGGGACCAATATGCGGAGGATTTTTCCATACACTCTACAAACACCGGCTTGGTCGCCGGATGGGGAGTGGATTGCCTTCGTTTCCGATGGACAAATCTTTAAAATGAGATATACCAGTGAGACATTTGACACGACTACTATCACTCAACTTACATCGGTCGGACGAAACTTCTTTCCCGACTGGAGCCCGGATGGGCAGTGGATTGTTTATGATTCAAATAATGAAAGTCTGGACGGTGGATATAGGATTTGGGAAATGGACTCAAATGGCAATATTAAATCTTTAATTATAGATGGAAGAATGCCCGACTGGTCGATTGATTCAGTAATAGTTTATATCGGACTTTCCACCGAAATATATCAATATACTTTAAACGATAGCAATACAATACGACTATCAGATTTGAACATAGAAACTAATAATCAGTTTGATAATAGTTATCCAAAGTTATTGTCTGGCAATAGGGATATAATATTTTTATCTCAGATTAATAACAATTTAGCCAATATTTACATTATAGATAGTAACGGTGCTAATTTAACGCAATTAACCAAAGATGGTGTTGATGGTAATTCGGGAAAGCCTTTTAGTATGAGTCCTGATGGTAAGTATATTGTTTATACAAAATATAATGGTGAATACTGGAGTTTGGGCAATGGTACACTATGGATTCTTGACATCTATAGTGGTACTGAAATGCAACTTACTTATAATTAATTTTATTGGGAAGGAGGTGGTTTGTTTATGACTTATACCTAATTTGAGAGCTTCTTATTAAATCTAAAACTAAATCTTTAGTGATTTACCCTTAGTATAATAAGGACTTCTACTATTAATTTATAGTAATGCATAATAACTTTAATCGGAAAAAAGGAGAACTAAAATGAAACATTTTCTGATAATGTCAGTTGTGATGATACTTATGATTTTTGCTTTTCCTATTTTTGCTTATACTCAAGTTAATTATTCTGATGAAATTCTTGTTTACTTTAGTAGCGGTATTGCGAAGGTAAAAAATTCTGATTCTTTTCAGATAGATGACATGAAAATTGTAAACGTATTAGGTAAATTCGGGATGGATCAAAGTAATATATCTTTTGCATTCCCTGATTTTAAAGAATCTGATACATTACATTATGATGATAAATACCGAGTTATAAAACTCCCTAATATGTCACGCATTTTCAAAGTTAAGGTACCAGAAAATGTAAAGCGCAAAGATATTATTGAGGAGTTTCTAAAACTCCAAACAGTATTGTTTGCTGAACCGAATGGTTTAGCGGCACCATCAGCAATTCCTAATGATACTTATTTTTCTTATCAATGGGGCCTGAAGAATGGTAGTACAGAAAGAGATATTCATGCTACACAAGCATGGGATATTTATACTGGGAGTTCTAACAATATAATTGCAATTGTTGACGGGGGAATCGACAAAACACATCCTGATTTAGAAAATAAGGTCTATGGAGGCGATAATGGTTATGGTTGGGATGGCCATGGAATTCATGTAGCCGGAATAGCGGCCGCCTCTACAAATAACGAGGCAGGTGTTGCTGGTGTTGATTGGTATGCAAAAATACATTCACAAAGAGTAGATAATACAGATGACCAAGGTACATATAATGCTATTGTCAGTGCCGTCAATTATAGTACGGCGGTATATGTTCTTAATAACAGTTGGTCACTAGTAGATGAAGATGATGGTCCCCGGTATTCAAGCACTGTAAGGATGGGCTTTACTTATGCTTATAAAATGAACCGTGTAGCGGTTGTTTCAATGGGAAATTATTACTCAACATATCCGAATCAAGTATATTATCCTGCGGGTTTTGGGCAGGGTATAATTGCAGTTGGAGCCACTACGAGTTCTGATACACGACGTTCAACTTCAAGTATTGGAGATCATATTGATGTTGCTGCTCCGGGGACTTCAATTCTTTCCACATATAGAGATGGCGCGAGTTTTTCTGATCCAAACTACGATTACCTTAGCGGCACCTCAATGGCAGCATCTCATGTTACCGGTATTGCTTCGTTATTGAAAGGTTATAATTCAGACTTATATAACGATGATATAGAAAATATAATAAAGATTTCTGCTGATGATGTTAACTCATTAAGCTATCCTGGATGGGATCAATATCTTGGTTATGGTCGTGTCAATGCCAAAAAGGCATTGGATTACTTACGTTCGCCATACACAATAAATCACCTGACAGCATCGGGCGGTTATTCGTATAGCAGTACCGGTACATATACTGCAACGATGCTCGGTGTCGAAGGTTTATCGGATGGCGTTTATATTGTCAAACGTTATGAAGTAAGGAAATCAGTAAATTTCGGACAAGTTTTTCAAAGTTCACCCTATGTTTGGGGGCGTGGTGTAGTGACAAATGGATTTTCAGCCGCTAACCCAAATTTCGGAATGGGCTGGTGTGATAAGGTATCTTCTACAAACTCCAGTGCTACGCTAAAAACTTATATTTATAAGGTGTGGACAATTTCTGGGACATATCTCGGCTGGTTCCCAACTACCGTCTCAAACGTTACTTGGGCATATACTGTTCTTGGAATTCCCGTTCCATTATCGGTAACCATATCCGGACCAACCTATTTATCGGAGGGTGAAACCGGCACTTTTACGGCTAATCCATCGGGCGGCAGTGGTACATATACAAATTATCAGTGGTGGTATAGATATGACGGAGAGATTGAACCTTTGGAAAAATCAGTGCCGAGCGCGAAACTTCCTCCGGTTGGTACATGGTATTACTTGGAAGACAGAGAAGGAGATCAGAGTATTACTTTTGGGCCATCATATAATTTTTCTCTGAAATGCACAGTAACCGATTCGAAAGGCAGTACTGCAACTGATGTTCACACGGCTATTGTGGAAGGGCTTACCTTAGACCTCTCCATTCCGGATCAATTAACCGTTAGCGATAATTCTCCCAACCCTTTTAATCTTGTTACAACTATAAAATATGGGATACCGGAATCCGGATTAGCAACAATTACGATCTATTCTATTACCGGTCAAAAAGTCAAAACGTTGGTTAACGATCATCTTTCAGCCGGTTATCATCAGGTTCAATGGAATGGAACAAATAATTTCGGCAGTGAAATTGCATCGGGATTGTACATATTGGAACTAAAATCGAGTTCAGACCGCGTAATGAAAAAGCTAATGTTTGCAAAATAGCACTTTAGAAATTTTATCAGGTCATTCAAAACTGTATCGCAAAAAAAAGTCCCGCCGGAAGCAATCACCAAGCTGGGCTTTTCAATTATCTCAAATAATCTTACTGTACTACTTTCAGGGCTTCATATGCGGCAGAGATCATTGGTTCAGCGGAGAGTTTTGCCCCAACGGCACCTTCCATCCAATAAATCGGACTGATGCGCCCCTGGACGCACATCCGCTCCATTTCTCTGGCGAGATTTTTGCCTTTGATATATTGCTCGATCTGGAAGGAAATCAAATGACCCAGCGGGTAATCGGGTAGGTAGAGACCGCTATCAATCATATGCGAATAAATTGCCAGTATTTCTGAGTCCTTCTTGCCAATTACCGGATAATAATATTCATTCCAAACTCTCTTAGCAATATCAATTACAGCCTGCTTGAATTCCTTCGGTGTAGCTTCCGGATGTTCATAGAGCCAATGCCAGGCATCCATATCAACCAGCGCTACCGCCGCAATTTCAGCCGTCTGCCATAGATCGTTAAGAGCGGCGAGGTGCTCACTCTGAGGATCTTTCTCCGATAAACCTAATACATCCAAGTCGCGCTTCTGGAAAACGAAAGCAAAGGCTTCCGTAAAAGCCGTGTTCGGTACACCCTGCAATAAAGTATGATCAACTTTGTTGAGCGAAAAAACCTGTTCGACGCAATGTCCAAGCTCATGGAGAGCAATATTATAACCTTTGTAGTCCATACCATTTTCCGTGACTCTCGTGCGCAGATGCGCATTATCCGAACGACGAGCGGCTCCCATAGCATGTCCAGAACCGCGGGCAGGGTCAACGTCAATCTTAGTTTGCAAAAAATTAGCTGTACTCCGGTCGAAACCGAGTTTCATCAGGATTTCTGGCAATTGCATTTTAAAAGATTCAGCCGTTGGAAATTTCACCTGAGTAATTTTATCCAGTTCGGCTTCCGTATATTTTGACTTAGCTCGAAATTGGTTATACCAGATATCGAACGGTTCCAACTCGCGACCAAGCCGCTTGGAAATCAACCGCGCGGTTTGCTTAAGTTCCGGCGCAGTCAATACATCAACAAAGAGTTGCCGGACGATGTCCTCGGGAATTTCGCGGTCCTCATTGAAACGACGATCAATTTGCGATCGGGAAATTAGGTAATACGGGTCGCAGGCTCTTTCGCCTTGGAAAACGCCCAACCACCTGGCGTAGCGCGTATCTGGCTCAGGTGAGTTATCAGAGCTGACACCGCTAACCGTATTTTTAGCGACATTCCAATCCACCGCCGGATTGTCTATCACAATCTTTGGAATTTCCTGATTGATGATTTTCAACATTACTTCATAAATCAATTTTTGCCGAGGGAAACCGTCAGATAGCTGATACTGCGCCTTTAATTCATCACGCAAACCCCAATGCGCAATTAATTTCAGCCCCTCAGGAAAAAGTCGCTGTTCATCCTCCGTCAGCAGATTGTGCATATAAATATTATAATTCGTGATATAATTATCGGCGGCAGTGTAGGCTTCATAGCGTTTCTGATTATATTGTGCCGGAATGCGCGAAGTGAATTTCTGCGCTAGACGGACTTCTGCCCACTTCTGCCGGTCCCACTCGGCACCTTCAGCAAGAATCTCTTCCAGAGTATAAACTTTATAGTTCAGTAAAACAAAAAACGCAATTTTGGTAGCGTATAAATCATCTTCGACATGACTGCCGAGATTGAAATTAGCCAGTAAATAATCAATCGGTAGAATAGGACCGGTCGGCACATCCATATACCATCTCAAATCACGATTCAATTCTACCAGAACACCGCCCATCGTTTCAAAAGTTTTTTCGATATGTTCAAAAGCTTTCAATAGCTCAGCCTGATCGGAAATAAAATTATCCAGACAAAATTGCTTCAGAGTGGCGAGGTCGCCGTCTTCAGCCCGCCAGAAATCGCAAACTTGCTTGACGCCGGTTTCAAGGCGGTCGCGATTTTCCTCTCCGAATTTTCGGATTAAAACGTTTGTCAACTCGGTGCGCTCTTTGATATCGATCATTTTAGCCTCCGGTTTTTTCTCACCGCAATTATGCAAAAAGCTTAAAAAAAAGGATAAAAATAAACCTAAAAATATGAGGTTTAACTTTGACAATCTCATTTTAATTCCTCTTATTATTAAACTTAAGAGATATGAACTTCATTACTGAGTTCGTTGATATCGTCAGGCTTGCGCGGAAACCACTGGGCAAGGATCTCGCCAATTCGTTTTACTGCGGATACAACTCCCGTAAGATAATCGCCGTTTTTAAATTTTTCAGCCATTTGTTCGGCAATATCATCCCAGACTTCTTGCTCGACTTTAGCATTAATACCCTCGTCGGCTAAAATCTGGAACTGGCGTTCGGCTAATAAAATAAACAGCAAAATTCCGGTACGGTCGCGCGTCTGATCCATTCTTAGGTTCTTAAATTCTGCATAAGCGAGCTCCGGTAGACTCATCTTTGAAGTTTTTGGTGGCCTTTTTTCAAAAATGGAGACTCTTATTTCACCGGCAGTATTTTTTTCGGCACACTCGCAAGCCTTTTTGATAGCATCTAAATCACTCACTGAGAAATACTTTTTAATCAGGCTCATTTATTCCTCATTATGATGAAAATCAGTTAATCACCAGTTTTACCATCTTCCTGAAGCACCTCCGCCGCCGAATCCACCACCGCCTCCCGAAAAACCACCAAAACCACCGCCGGAGCCACCGGAACGCCAGCCACCGCCGCCAAACATATTCGAAAAAAATATCGCCCCGAGCAGATTGGGTCTTCCCCGGCGCCCACCGCCGATAAAGAGCGAAATAAATATGATAAAAAAGATCAATGAGGCAAGTGATTTGCCGCGCTCGGCTTGATACTGTTCCCGCTGTTGTGGATCGGCTTGGTATTCATTTTTGGTAGCCATCATAATTGCCCGTAAGCCTTGATCTATTCCGGCGTAATAATTTCCTTTGTTGAATTCTGGTGCTATAACATTGCGGATAATTTGAGAACTGATAAGATCGGTCAGGACGCCCTCCAGACCGTAACCGATTTCGATCCGCATCTGGCGATCTTGAACTGCAATTAGCAACAAAACGCCATTGTCCCTATCGGCGGTACCGAGTTTCCACTGATCGGCGACCCGAATCGAATATTGTTCGATAGGCTCGCCTTCTAAACTATTAATAATCAAAACCGCAATCTGGTTGGAAGTTTCATTCTCAAAGGCGATCAGGTTTTCTTCGAGGCGATTTAACTCGGAAGGAGTGAGAATTCCGGCTAAGTCAGTTACATGCCGCTTCAAAGGTGGTACATCCAGTCCGAAAGCCTTCAGGTTGAAAAGCAATAGTCCAACGAGCGCTGGGATTCGCCAGTTGCGGAATTTTATTTTAAGCATAATCCGTAATTAAAACTCGACTTTGGGGGCAACTTCGGCGCCTTCCTGGGCTTCAAAGTACATTTTTTTCTCAAATCCAAACATTCCGGCAAAAATATTGTTCGGGAAACGGCGGATGCGGGTATTGTAAGTCTGCACCGCCTGGTTGAAGCGTTGTCTTTCAACTGCAATACGGTTTTCAGTGCCTTCCAATTGCGATTGGAGTGCCAAGAAATTTTCGTTGGCTTTTAGGTTTGGATAATTTTCAGCCACGGCCATTAAGCGCGATAGGGCTGTGCTAAGCTCGCCCTGTACTTGCTGGAATTTGGCAAAAGCTTCCGGATCGTTCAGCACTTCAGGGGTAACGTTCAAGCTGGTAGCGTTAGCGCGTGCCTGAATGACACTTTCTAAGGTTTCGCGCTCGTGAGCGGCATAGCCTTTGACTGTCTCGACTAAATTGGGAATCAGATCAGCCCGCCGCTGATATTGATTACTTACCTGAGCCCAGGCTTGATTTACACTTTCTTCCAGCGAAACTAAGTTGTTGTAAATATTGATTACTGCGCCGACTATTAGTAGAACGACGA
>Ga0255345_1002106_pt1 | contig 26244 bp, 21 predicted proteins | sample wastewater_treat_6_FD_192415 | JGI IMG/M metagenome (GOLD analysis project Ga0255345, IMG submission 192415) | Wastewater microbial communities from Lulu Island WWTP, Vancouver, Canada - plant20 | ecosystem: Engineered > WWTP > Wastewater > Unclassified | place: Canada: Vancouver, British...
AATCCGGATCTCCTGCCGGCCGGGCTAGACGTCATTTAGGCAGGATAGCCGAACTCCTCTCCTGGCGGAGCAAGGCGAATCCCTACAGGATAGCGCGGCGCGATCCCGCCTTCGGGAGCAAAACCAGCGTGAAGTTTCGAAAACGAAGGATGCGCACGGAGAAACTCCAGCGGAAGGTTTTCGGACGCGGGTTCGATTCCCGCCACCTCCACCAAGACATAATACAGTGAGGTCCAAAGAAGTGCAGAAACCCTCTAGAAATAGAGGGTTTTTTGTTGGTGATAATCTCACCTCAAATTTCACGTTATATGATAGCTTCAATCTCATGGATGCCTCCAGAATTAGGGTAATACCGGTAAAATCACCAGGTAAACGCTGCTGTCAAGGACCGGCGACTTATTTCTGGGACATTGTCTCAAAAACAGCTCGAAATCCATCGTGTTAAAAGACAGGGTATCTTTTGCCAGGATATATCTGGAAGCGGCGCTTGAGGCGGGCTAAATTGAAATGACCAAGGCGGATTCATCCAGAAGCCCGACGCAGAAATAGCTCCTTACCGAAAAGGGCAGGGCTGTACTGAGGGCGGAAAACAAAAAAACAAATCGGCATCGTTTTTATGTACCAAATGGTCTCGCAATTCTTGAATTATCGTAGGGGCGTACCCCGTAGCCGGTCTGGTGATTTTTTAGTGATCTATGTCATTGAAGTTTCCCCACTGACAACCGATAACGCTGTTGTTAAGCCAAGGCATTGGTTTGCCGTCATCGGGTGGGGGCATTTTAAAAAATAGTCACAATGAAAGGAATCATTATGAAAAAGATACAAGCTCTCGTATTAGCTGGTATTTTGTTTTTTGCGTTCTATGGTTGCGCCCAGAGGCAGCAAGTTCCCGCTGTCCCTGAAGCACCGCCTCCGCCACCGGTTGTCAAAGCTCCGGAAGCGCCCCCCGCACCTAAGACGGAGCCACCTCTTCCGCCTTTTGTTTCACAAAAGCCTGATTTGGAGATATGGGCGAATCTTGGTAAAACATGCAGCGGAGAGACTTTTTATAAAAAGGAAATTAAAAAACTCGCCAATGATGTGATTGTTGTATCCACTTATAAAATAATATCGGAAGATTTCCGCCTTGATACTGTTCAACAGATGGAGAAGAACGATTCTCAAAGGTCCAAACTCTACAAGCGCTACGATCACAATATTAGGGTCGATGAAATTGACTGTAAAAAAAGCGCCTACCGTCTGAGAGAAGTTTCAGATTATGACGATATGGGGAATCTTCTGGCCAATTCCAGCTACGAAAATGAGCCATGGCAGAGAATTCCAGTTTTAACGGGGCTCGACGCTCTGAGAAAAAAATTCTGCACTCCTGCCGATTTCTCTCAGAAGGGGAAATAAGCTCGGGATACACACCCTGTATGGTCTGTGGACAATACCCGTGGTGGCGGGTCTTCGTGTCTTTGCGTTTAATATCTCGTATTCATTGAACAAATAAAGATCTTTGCCAAATCCGATTGACACAGGCAGCTTCTGTTCATATACTCGCGCCGCAAAAAATCAACTTACCCATTGCAAGGAGAGATATGAGCATGAAGCAGGATCTGTATGAATATCTGGCCGGAAATGAATACCCGGGCCGCGGTATCTGCATCGGCAAAGCGCCGGACGGAAAAAAAACCCTTATCGCTTATTTTATCATGGGCCGCAGCGTCAACAGCCGCAATCGCGTGTTCGATGTGATCGAAGGCGGCATTCGCACGATGGCGGCCAATCCCGCCAAAATGACGGACCCACATTTGATCATCTACAACCCCGTCTTGACGCATAATAATACGACGATTGTCACCAACGGAGACCAGACCAATACAATCCGTGATTTCATGGCCAGAGGGGATTTTCCGAAGTTCAGTTTCGAGGCGGCGCTTGCCACCCGCACGTTTGAAGATGACGGACCAAACTGGACGCCCCGTATTTCCGGGGTGGTGGACATGCTTGCCGGAACTTATAAATTGAGTATTTTAAAAAGTAACGAGGGCGATGCGGCCAGTATGCAGCGCTTTATTTACAACTATCCCCAGCCCCTGCCGGGAGAGGGGCATTTCATCAGCACCTACATGGGAAACGGCACGCCGCTTCCTTCATTTGCGGGCGAGCCTCTGCGCGTTGCTCTTGATGAGAATGATCCCGATGAATTCGCAGGGAGGTTGTGGGAGGTGCTGAACGAGGAGAATAAAGTAAGCCTGTTCGTCAGGGGAATCGAGCTCGCAACGGGCGGTTATAAAGATGTCATTATCAATAAATATCAGGCGCTGGGAGGACAGGAAAATGAATGAAATACAACTTAAATACGGCTGCAACCCGAATCAGAAACCGGCCAGAATTTTCATGGTCGATGCCTCCGGTCTTCCCGTAGAGGTTTTAAACGGCAAGCCGGGTTATATAAATTTTCTCGACGCACTCAACAGCTGGCAGCTGGTGAAGGAGCTTAAGGAAAACACCGGTATGGTCGCGGCCGCCTCATTCAAGCATGTCTCCCCGGCAGGCGCAGCCCTGGGCTTTCCGCTCGACAAGGTACTGCGCAGGATGTATCATATCGAGCCTAAAATGAAGCTTTCGCCTCTGGCCTGTGCCTATGCACGTGCCCGCGGCGCCGACCGAATGAGCAGCTTCGGGGACTGGATCGCCCTTTCCAATGTCTGTGATGTACTCACCGCTGAAATCATTAAAAACGAAGTGACAGACGGAATTATCGCTCCCGGCTATGAGCCGCGGGCGCTGGAGATATTGAAAACCAAGAAGAGCGGCAACTACAATGTCGTGGCCATTGATCCCTCATATGTGCCGGCGTCGCTGGAGCACAAGCAGGTCTACGGTATTACCTTCGAGCAGGGAAGGAACGATTTGAAGATCGACAGCCGTATGCTCGACAATATGGTGACGGAGAATAAAACACTTACCGATGCGCAAAAACGTGATCTGGTGCTGGCACTGATTACGCTTAAATACACCCAGTCCAACAGTGTCTGCTATGTGCAGGACGGGCAGGTAATCGGTGTGGGCGCTGGCCAGCAGAGCCGCATCCACTGCACCCGCCTGGCAGGACAGAAGGCCGATAACTGGCAGCTTCGGCACATGCCTAAAGTTCTCAATCTGCCTTTCCGGGACGATGTTTCCAAACCCAACCGCGACAATGCCATCGATGTTTATCTGGGTGACACGCCCGAGGATGTGATAGGCGACGATGTATGGGCAGAAACATTCACAAAGCAGCCCAAAGCGCTTACCAGAGGTGAGAAGAAAAAATGGCTCAGCCGTGTCACGGGCGTATGTCTGGGCAGCGACGCGTTTTTTCCCTTCGGTGACAATATCGAGCGTGCCCGCCGCAGCGGGGTGACAGCCATTGTCGAGCCGGGAGGTTCCATACGCGACCAGCAGGTGATCGACACCTGCAACAAATACGGCATAGCCATGGCTTTTTGCGGTATGCGCCTGTTCCACCACTAAAAGACTATGTGAAGGCGCCAGGCGACGGGCGGGTTGTGGCAACCGGCGACCCAGAGCCGGAGGCTTACAAGACGCGAAAGCGGGCCGGGGCTGCTCTGAAGGTGAGTTAGGGAGCGGATGCCCGCCGCTAGTCCTCCGGGATCAGATATTCAGCCTCTTTCCATACGGCCCTGATCACTTTCCAGTCTTTTCCCTCTTTTTGGAGCGTGATGTCAAAATCCCAGACGCCCAACGACTGCGGGACGATGCTGGAGAGTCCTTTAGTTTTATCGCCGCTGGTCAGGATGACGTGAAGTCTGGCTTTTGCCGTGCCACCCTCCACGCTGATGCTGCTGTGACCGATATAGACTGATATTTTCGGGTAGCGCAGGAAGTAGCTAAGTACCAGTACACGGATACCCTCATGGTTGAAGCCCCGTGGGTCATGGTAATCCTTTGAGATGGGGCGCATAAACGCCCGGATGTCTTTTTTCTCTCCCGCCGTCTGAATGTCGGCAAGTAGTTGTCGTATCCTGTCTTCATCGCTTTCCTTATGACAGCTGACCAACGACACTGCGATAATGAAAAGGAGAAAAAACGCGGCAGCTCTTTTCATGATGACTCCTTTTTGTTTTGACACGGAAGGCTAGTCGGAGAGTTTTGCCGACCTACTCACACTTTCACCAGGATTTTAAAGCGATAAAAAATAAGGCCGACAAACCAAAATAAAATCACATGCGCCACGGCATAGGCTAAAGATCCGCCGGCCGGTCCCCATGCCGGCATAAAAACATTTTGGTACAGCCAGGCCCCCGCCGCTATTTTCGTGCCTTCCGGGCCGGAAATAAAAATTACCCGTTGCATTGTCTTGATCCAGATTGAGGACAAAACGAAAAGCGCCAGAGGGTTCATACCGTAAACGCTGAAAACGCGCCCCCATTTATTGAGTCCCTTCACATCAAAGATAAAAACGATCAGGGCCAGAAGCAGCGAGGAGATGCCTCCGGTATAAAGAACGTAAGATCCGGTCCACAAGGGTTTATTTATCGGCAGGATGAACCCCCACAGGTAACCGGAAAACAAAAGCGGTGTTCCGTAAGCGGTCAGCTTCAGGAGGGCGAGCTGTTTATTTGTGTCTTGCAGCCAGGTTCCCGCCATATAGCCGATGAGAATCGTCACAGCCGCAGGCATAGTTCCGGCAAGCCCTTCCGGCTCAAAAGGAAAACCGAAGCCCTGGTAGAGGTGAGCTTCGCCGAAAACCAGGCGATCGAGGCCAAGTGCGGCATTTCCCGATTGACTGTAGGGATCCGTAGAGCCGCAAAGAAAAAGAAAGAGCCAGTGGCCGCAAAGCGCAAGAGCTGCAATGGCGGGGAGATACCTCTCGGGGGATAGGCGGATGGCCAGAGCCGCTATGCTGTAGGCCAGGGCGATTCTCTGCAGCACGCCCATTATTCTGAAGTTTTCACAATTCACCAGCCACGGCGGATAAAAGTTGATGAAAAGGCCGATAAGGAAAATCAGCGCTACTCTGCGGAGGATGCGCCAATCCGCCGCCGCATTCATATCGTTGTGCCGTGAGGAAAAAGAAAAGGCGAGGGACAGGCCGACGGCAAAAAGAAAAAGGGGAAACACCACATCAGCCAATGTGCAGCCATGCCATGGAGAATGCCTGAGCGGCTCATAGACATACTGCCAGCTTCCCGGCGTGTTCACCAGAATCATCAAAGCGATGGCAATTCCCCGGAAAACATCCAGAGGCAGATAACGCTCTTTTTCCTGCATTTATTATCGGGTGGCTGGTTTTTCCAGGAGGGCCTACATTCGCTCCAGCCCGAAGATGACCGTATTGGAACTGTCGGGACATTGGAGCTCTTGTACCTGATTAATCCAGTCATCGGGCGAAGTTTCCCGGCAGTAGGCACTCAGGTAATGGATCAGGGCCGGCAGGGCATACATACAAATGCCGGCCGGTTTTCCCGCTTCAATCATCAGGCCGTCTTTGACGATGAAATAGTCACCCTGTTTGTATCCTGCGGAGCAGTGTCCCTTGACGGATTTTACAGTTACTTTGACATCAGACATAAAACACCTCCTGATATTTGGACTGATCTTAATCGCTTTTGTGGGTAAAGACGATGAAACGTTTATTATGTCTCCGGCAGAACATCTTATTTATCTTCAATGCATTGGCACTGACGCCAGACATACAGGCAATCCCATAAGAGCAGTAGCGGTAACACTTTGCCCGGGGTGATGTCCGGAGACACACCGGGTGCTATTTTTTTGGCTTACGAATATCCGCATAAAATTTTTCTGCACACTCCGGGCAGATACCGTGGGATAACAGCGCATCGGAGTGATCCATCAGGTAACTCTCCAACTGGTTCCAGTAGCCCCGGTCATCCCTGATTTTTTTGCAGTGGGAGCAGATCGGCAACAGTCCGCTTAGTGTTTTTATTTCAGACAAAGCGGCCTGCAATTCGGTAATCAGCCTTTCTTTTTCTTCGGCCGCCTGCTTTTGCTCTGTGATGTTTCGCGACACGCCGTGAATACCTGTGATTTCGCCTTTGTCGTCACGAATCAGGCTTACGACATTGCCAAACCAGAGTGTCTGACCATTTTTATGCAGGAAGAGCTCTTCAAACTCCATGAAGCGTACGGCATCGTTCAGCCCTCGTCTGGTTTTTCTTAGATTATCCTTCAGGATAGAAGGGGTGCGCTTTAGCGCTTCCGGTGTCATGATGGCGGCCGGGGTCTGTCCGATCAGTTCAGACGGTTCATAACCAAGCGTCGGGCTGACCGAGGGAGACAGATAAGTGATGACCATATCCATATCCATAGTCCAGACTATATCGCTTATTTTTTCGGTGAGAAATCTGTATTTGGCTTCGCTGGCCTGCAGCATTTCCCGGTTTTTTGTCTTTTCCGTGACGTCGCGGGTGGTGCCGCGGAAGCCTGTGGGATTTCCTTTTTCATCACGGATCAGGGCGGCGGACATTTCAAAAAATACAGTATGTCCATCCCTGTGGAGAAGCTCATAGTGGTCGATAAATGCCGGCCGGCCGCTGTCGTAGATTTGCCGGAATATTTTCGCGATTCTTTTCGCCTCCTGCTCGCTGGTGTACTGGAGATTGTGCATGCCGGTGAATTCTTCCCTGGTGAGACCGAGTCTGCGCGCGCCTGCTTCGTTGGTGTAGGTGATCTTTCCGTCAAGGTCGATCTCGAAGCATCCGTCATAAATATTTTCCATGAAATCACGATAGCGCTCCAGTTCAGCCTGCCGTTGCTTTCTTGCTGTGACATCTCTGCCTGTACCGCGCCAGCCGGTGGGATGGCCCTGTCTGTCGTGCATCAGGTTGGCATTCATTTCTATGGTGATGACAGAGCCGTCTTTACGCGCAAGGTTGATCTCGTAAAGACCCGTCGGCTGTCCCGTTTCATATAGTTTTTTGATGATCGCAAAAGAGCGGTCTGCCTCCTCTTGATCCGGATGTCTTTCCCGGTGGCTCAGCTTCATATACTCTTCGCGAGTGTAGCCAAGCATCCGGTGGGCTGGTTCGTTGCAAAAAAGAGCCTTTCCATGAAAATCGAACTCAAAGCAGGCGTCTTCAACGCTGATCACAAAGTCACGGTAGCGCTCCAGCTCTTCTCTTTCCTTTTTTCTGTGCGTGACATTGCGCACAGTGCCACGAAAACCGGAAACACGACCTGATGGGTCAAAAATGGGCGATGCCATGAGATCAAAAAACATGACGGCTCCGTCACGCCTGATTACCTCCATTTCCTCAATGAAACTGCGCTGGCCCGTTTTATAGATCTGGTTGAAGATGGCAAAGAGTTTTTCTGCTTCATTCTGGGAAGTGTATCGGGTATAGCTTACTCCCATCGCCTGCTCGCGTTCGATACCGAACATGAGCGCCGCAGCCGGATTAGCATAAGTAACTTCTCCTTTAAGGTTGAGTTCAAAGCACCCGTCCTCGATATTTTCCAGAAATTCCCGGTACAGTTCAAGCTCCTTCAGTTGTCTGTTTTTTTCCGTAATGTTGCGGGAGATGCCGGAGATGCCGGCAAAACTTCCGTCCGGGTGGATGATGGGCGCTGCAGTAATTGATACGTCTAATATCTGACCATTTTTCCTTTTTCTTTTGGTCTCATAGCTGGTCGGGCGGCGATTGGATTTGAGCGCGGAGATAATACCTGAGACCTCCTCTTCGAGGCCGGCGGCAGCCAGATTGGCTACAGGCATCCCGATCGCTTCCTCGCGTGTGTAGCCGTACAATTTTTCCGCTGCGTGGTTTAAGTCTGTGATGATGCCGTCCGGATCCATGGCGACGATGGCATCATCGGTAGATTCGACAAGCGCCGCCAGACGCAGATTTTTGATTTCATCCTGTTTGATGCCTGTGATATCGCCAGCCGTTCCTACTATGGCGAATGTGTTCCCCATTGAGTCTTTGAAGGGGACGTTGGCAATGTTCAGCCAAAGCACTCGCCCGTCACCCTTTTCGATCTTTTGTGCGTATTTTAATATCACCTTTCCGGTTTTTAAAACCTCCTCATCGTGGGCACGTAATATTTCCGCCTGGTCTTTCCACGCCAGATCAGCGTCGGTTTTACCCTGAATTTCTTCAGGTGATTGGACGCCGGCAAGCGCTGCGAAATATTCATTACAGCCCTGATATTTCAGATCGGGACTCTTCCAGAAAAATCCGATGGGGAAGGTTTCTTTGAGGTCATCAAGCAAAAGACCGGTCGAGACCTGGTTTTTTTCCAGCCATATTTTTTGGGCTGTCTGCCAGGCCAGATTCATCAACACAGACGCGTGCTGCATGTCTTTTTTGGTGTAGGGCCTGGCTTTGCCGGCAAAACCTGCCACAGCGACAATGTCGCCTCCGGAAAAAAGAGGGATGGATAAGAAACGCTTCAGGCGGAAGCCGCCGGAAGTTCCTTTCTTTAACGCTGCGGGGATTTCACGCTCCTCTAAAACAACAGGACAGGCCTGCTGGAGAGCTTTTTTCCATAGCCTCTTTGTGTCAGGGCGAGACCAGAACTCACGTTCATTGCCGGAGAATACCGCGTTTTGCTCAGTTACTAAATTTTGAAGAGAAAATTCCCCGCGAGCTCCATTGTAGAGACAGACGAGGCCTGATTTGCTGTCGGTGAGTTTGATGACTTCGGCAAGAGCAAAGTCTGAAAGTTCCTGCGGAGCTTCTGCCCGCTGGCGCATAATTCGCAGCTGGCTCTCCAGACAGGATCGCTCGAAGGAAGGATTCTTTTTCATCGTATCTGCCCCAAGTTTGACACTACGGGCACTATAGCACTTTTTCAGTCACGGGGGTAATTTGTTTTATCCGGCGGTGAGGCCTGCAGGGCAGGTTGCTGCCAGGGGTTCACCAAAGCAGGGCAGTCACACCATGATGAAGTTTTGCTCAGCCACCGCGCAGAGCCCTCATGTGCTCCACACGTTTTAGGATAAGAGTATCGGTACCGATGTCCTCACGGTAGGCCACCGGGCCTTTGACCGCCCGGACTCCCCGGTCGGCAATTTGCCTTGCTTCGGCAAGCGTTTTGGCGATGCCGACGATGCCGACCGCGCGCGACGAGCTCAGATACAGGCCATCGTCTTTTTTATCCACCGACGAATAGTAGAGTCTTGCCTGTCCGACATCGCCGATTTCAATTTTAGCCGGTGCGGCAGTGCCCCCCTCATCTGCGGGCAGGCCATAGCCTGCAGGGACGACATATTTGCAGACAGTGGCCAAGGGCTCGAATTCAATCTTCAGTTTATCCAATTTTCCGGCGATGATGTGCCGGCAGATCTCCACAAAATCTGTTTTCAAAAGGGGCAGAATGTTCATCGCTTCCGGATCACCGAAGCGCGCGTTGTATTCCAGCAGGCGGGCTCCGTCTTTAGTGGCGATAAAACCGCCGTACATGACCCCTTTGTATGGTTCGCCCGTTTCCTGCAGGAGCGCCGCAGCCACACGTCGGGTGATTTCCAGGCCTTCCTCAATATCCGAGGGCCTTAAAAAGGGCATGGTATGGTCAGGCAGTGAATAAGAACCCATGCCGCCGGTATTGGGGCCGCGGTCGGAATCGAAACGCCTTTTGTGGTCCTGTACCAGCGGGGTTGGAACGACGGTTTTTCCGTCGCACAGGCATTGCAGAGAGAATTCTTCTCCGTCGAATTTTTCCTCGATAAGCACCGATGCCGTGTCCTTGAGAATCCGGCGGCACAGGCCGAGCGCTTCGTCTTTAGTGGAAAAGTGATCTCCCTGGACGAGGACTCCCTTACCGCCGGTGAGTCCGTCGGGTTTGATCACGATGCCGTCAAGGCCTGCCAGAAATTCTTCCATGCCTTCGTCGGTGGTGAAGATTTTGTATAGAGGGTTTCCTGGAATATCGTATTTATTTACCAGATTGCGGGTGAATGATTTGGAGGTTTCCAGACGTGCCAGAGTTTTGGAAGGGCCCACAGTGTTGATGCCGCAGGCTTTCAAGGCATCGGCAACGCCGTTGGCCAGCGGATCTTCCGGGCCGATGACGGCAAATTCCACTTTGTTTTTCGTTGCAAAATCGGTGATTGCCGCCAGATCGGCATAGCCGCCCAGAAGGGTTTTTTGCGACAGAGAAGCAATTCCGGGGTTATTTGATTTCATGTAAGAAAACAAACGGGGGTTTTGGTCGGAACGGGAAATCGCCTCGGCTATCGCGTGCTCGCGAGCGCCGTTTCCAACGAGTAGAATGTTGGGCATATTAAAAACTCCTGACGGTTATTTGAAAACTTCTTTTAGTAACTTTGTGATTCTGGCTTCGGGATTTGTACGAATTTGCTCTTCTTCTTTGGCCAGCATGTAAAAGAGGCCGTCGAGCGCTTTGGCAGATACATAATTTCCCATATCCGGATTGATGATACTGCCGACAAGCGGGATGCTTTTCAGTTTTCCGGCGATTTCATTGTACTGCCTGACGACCTGGTATTCGCCCATTGTTTTTTGCACGGCAGGCTCGAAAAGCGTCAAGAGCTTATCGTAGGTCTTGTTTTTGAGGTAATCAGTTGCGGCTGTGTTTGAGCCGTTCAGAATCCTCTGTGCGTCATCAAAGGATATGTCCGTGATGGCATCGGCGAAGATACCCGCGGCCAGCGGCGCGGCTTTTTCCGCCGCACGGTTCATGCTGAGTGTGAATTCATCGAGTTCAGGGCCGAAACCCGCAGTCCGAAGGACCTTTTCGGCTTTTTGCACTTCGGCGGGCAACAGGATTTTTACCGCCTGATTGGCAAAATAACCGTTTTCTTTGCCCAGGACGGCAATTGAGTTTTTTATCCCAACATTTAGCGCTTCCTTAAGACCAAGATCAATTCTGCCTTCGGAGGCTGTTTTTGTCGTGACCGTGCCGAGTGTTTCTTTCAATACATCCAGAAAGGATGCCTGCGAGTAGGAGCACAAAAAAAATACCAGAATAATTCCCCATGCTGCTTTTTTAGCCATTAATGTCCCCTTTCGTGTCGCCACCGGCCGACGCAGGAGGTCGCTTTATACGCGATGCGGTGCCGGCCTGATTTCGCCGCGGAGTATAGGAAGGAACTTTTTTGATGTCAATTGAATAATCGCGCCAGAAGGCACGGAAGGAAAACCTGTAATTTTTCGGTCTTATCTGATAAATATCTCAAAATTAAATACCAAGAGGCTGGTTTGCTGGCTTTGGGATCCGACATTGTCGTCCTTTTAATTCTTTTTTTGTTTTCCGGTTTTTTTTCGGCGGCGGAGGCTGCTCTTCTGTCATTGACTGATCTGCATCTGCACAGGATGAAGACGGACAAATATCCCTTTCTCGGTTTTGTGACGAAACTTCTGGACAATCCCAGGCGGCTTCTCATCACGATAGTCACCAGCAACGAGGCGGTCAATATAGGCATTTCCATTCTGGCAGCTTCACTTTTTATTTCTTTGTTCGGTGCCGACGGCCAGTGGATCTCGATTGTCGTGACATCGGGGCTTTTGTTTATAGTCGGCGAGGCTATTCCCAAAACATACGGGGTGACCTATCCCATGACCGTATCGGCGCTTGTCTCGCCCCTGCTGCTTTTGATTTCACGTCTGGAACTTCCTGTTGTGGCCGCGCTGGAAAAAGCCCCTGGATTGTTATTAAGCAAGCTCGACAGGCACAAGGGCCGCAAGAAGGATATGCTCACGGAAGACGAGTTCAGGCACCTGGTGGATGCCGGCAGCCGTGACGGGGCGGTGGACGAGGCGCAAAAAGAGCTGATCAACGCAATTTTCGAATCAGGAGACCGGCCGGTGGAGGATATCATGATCCCTCGTGTCGATATGTTTTGTCTTCCATCCGAAATGAAACCGGCCGACATTGTGAACGAGGTGGCCCGGGGACGCTATGAACGTGTGCCGATTTACCATGACGAGCGTGACAATATTATCGGCATTCTCCGGGCGCGTGACCTGCTTGATGACACGCTTGCCGCCGGCGTGCCGCCTCCCGTGGAGAAATTGCTCATTCGCCCCTATTTCGTGCCTGAGAGCAAAACCATCAACAGCCTGCTCAATGATTTTCGCGAGAGATCAACACAGATTGCCATAGTGGTGGATGAATACGGTGGTGTGGCCGGACTGGTGTCCATTGAAGATATACTGGAGTATCTGTTTGAGGAGGCTTACAGCGAGGAGGAGCAGGTCTGCGTGGAATGCGATGTTCTTGATGCAAACAGAATTATTGTACCCGGCCGACTGCCGATTGACGAAGTCAATGAATTGCTGGGCGCTTCGTTCCCGATGGATGAGTTTGACACTATCGGCGGGCTTGTGCTGCACTTATTCGGGAAAATGCCGGAGCGGGGCGAGTCGGTCCGCTTTGGTGATTACCTTTTCCGCGTGGAAGGTGTGAGACGCACCAGAATACTCAATATACGAATTGAAAAGCAGATGCACGCAGATGAGGGGGGAGAACAGTGAGCTTTTACCTGATTGTCGCAATAATTCTCCTTTGTTTCATCCTGGAGGCTCTTTATTCAGGTGGTGAGGTGGCGCTTTTTTCATCCGATATCAACAAAATGAGACTGCGTGCCGATAAAGGCTCGGCTGCAGCACGGCGCGCTGTCAAATTGAAGGAGCAGCCGGAGTCATTCATTTCCACGGCTCTGGTCGGGACGAACCTGGCGATCATTGTCGCCTCCACTCTGACCACCGGGCTCTTGATCGGTCATTTCGGCGCCTCGCGGGGCGAGCAGTTCGCTTTTGTGGTTTTGTTTCCCATGCTGTTCGTAATCATCATCGTTCGCAGTATCTTTCAGCATTACGCTGATTTCATGTCGGTCATGGTTTCCCATTTCATCCATTATTCCTATTATGTTTTTTATCCGCTGGCGCGTTTCATTGCGATGATTTCCCGGGGTGCGGTAAACATCTCATCGGAGCGCTACAGCACGCAGGCCTCCGGCTATATCACCAAGGAGGGGCTCAGATACGTACTGGATGAAAAGACAAAAGGTGTTGAATCCCTGGCCGGAAAAAAAGAAATGGTGAGCCGTGTTTTTGATTTCTCAGCTCTTACGGCTGGAAAAATCATGGTGCCGATCACTGATTTGACGGCGCTGCCGCAGAGTATGACGCTCGATGAAGCGGCCCGCATCGTCGCGCAAAAAAAGTATATGCGGATTCCCGTCTATGCAGATACGGTTTACAATATCGTCGGGATGCTGCACTACTTTGACCTGCTGGGACTCTTGCTCGAGAAACGTCACAAACCGGAGTCGGAAACAGTCTCCGCCACCTTGGCTGATTGTATGCACACGGATGTCTTTTACGTCCCGGAGACGAAAAAAGCCGGCTCACTTCTGATGGAGATGCGTGCCAGGCATGAACGCATGGCGGTTGTGGTGGATGAGTACGGAAGCGCCTCCGGAATCATCACGATGGAAGATATTGCAGAAAAAATTGTCGGCAATATCGATGAGGAGTACAACAAAGGGGAAAAACTCTGGAGGAGGACGGCACCCGGCAGGTATCTGGTCAATGCCCGGATGAAAATTGACGAGCTAAACGAGCATTTGCCCGTAAAATTGCCGCCGGGGCCTTATGAAACGCTGGGTGGTTTTTTGAGCCAGTCGGCGGGGCGGGTTCCCCTCAGGCGGGAAAGGTTCGAATTCGGAGGCGCAATCTTTGTCGTGGAAAGTGCCGACCAAAAAAGTGTAAGTGAAGTACAGATTATTTTGCCGGATGAACTGGCCGGCACACAGATGTCGATACAATAGGAGGAAATGATTGGCAAAGGGAAATGAATTTTGTGCTCTTATTTTGGCGGCGGGGAAGGGCACCCGCATGAAGTCGGAGATGGCCAAAGTGCTTCATCTTCTGGAAGGCAGACCGCTTTTGCACTACTCACTGGCGGCGGCAAAAAGTGCGGGCGCGGAAAAAATAATTGTCATTGCCGGTCACCAGTACGACAGGGTCAAAGCGGCTTTTCCCGACCCGGACCTGGTTTTTGTTGAGCAGAACCCGCAGTTGGGTACCGGGCATGCTGTCGCGCAGGCAAAAGACGCCCTACGGGATTACGGCGGCCTGACAGTCATTCTCTGCGGTGACGTTCCCCTTTTAAAGCAGCAGACCATCCGTCAGCTCATTTCGTCTCATATCGAAAATGAGGCCGCACTGACGGTACTGACCGCGGAGCCGCCCGGGCCTCACAGTTACGGCCGGGTTGTGAAGGACATCCGCGGCAGTGTGACAAAAATCGTCGAGCACCGCGACGCCGGCGAAGATGAAAGAAAAATAACGGAAATCAATACCGGCATATACTGTGTGGATACCAGGCTTTTATTTTCCGCGCTGGCGCGGGTCACAAACGATAACCAGCAGCAGGAGTATTATCTCACCGATATCGTGGAAATTGCACATCGGGACGGGCTGAAGGTTTGCGCATTTCTGGCGGAAGATTATATCGAAGTGATGGGCATCAACACTCCCGAAGAGTTGGCCAGGGCGGCAAGCTACCTTCGCCGGCCGCAAAGACCTCAGGTTTAAGCAGTGTCAGGCCCGACCGGACTGTTTAAAGGAAAAATCGTGCTGGCACCGCTGGCCGGTGTCACGAATTTGCCCTTCAGGATGATTGCCCGCGAATTTGGCTGTGACCTATGCCTGACCGAAATGGTCAGCGCCAACGGTCTGGTACGCGGCTCGGAGACAACTGTCGGTTATTTAAAGACAATCCCTGCAGATCGTCCCCTGGGGGTGCAGATATTCGGTTCAGATCCTCAAATAATGGCACGGGCGGCAGTGCTTGTTTCGGAGCACAAACCTGATTTTATAGATATCAACATGGGTTGCCCTGTCCGGAAAGTCGTCCGATCGGACTCGGGTGCTGCATTGCTTAAAAATCCGGCACTGGCGGGTGCAATTATCGAGGCGGTGGTAAGGGTTGTAACTGTGCCGGTTACGGTCAAAATCCGCTCCGGTTGGAGTCCGCAAAGTATAAACGCCGTGGAAATTGCCGGAATTGCCCAAGCTGCCGGTGCTGCAGCAATAACCGTTCACGGCCGCACGGCCCAACAGGGATTTTCCGGCCATGCCGACTGGGGCATCATAAGTCGGGTAAAACAGGCTGTTACGATCCCGGTCATCGGAAACGGCGATATCCGCAATCCTTCAGACGCGGTGCGAATGTTTTCTGATACCGGCTGCGATGCGATAATGGTCGGTCGCGGTGCCCTGGGTAATCCATGGTTATTTCGGGACATCCGCCTGCTTTTGGCGGGCGTTATGGACAATCCCGCACCCCAACTGCAGGATCGTTTTGAAGTTGTAAAAAGGCACTTTGATATGGAGGTGGAAACATTCGGTATGCGTGCAGCGCAAAGGATGTTTCGTAAACACTTGTTATGGTACACAAAAGGTCTGCCGGGCTCGGGGAAATTCAGGCAAGTTGCGACCAATATGGCCTCTCCCGAGGAGTGGCTCGCCGGGCTCGAGCGCTTTTTTGGTAGTCTTTCCGTACCATGAGCGCGGCAAATAATGCCTTGACTTTGAAGTGGCGAATTGGCATAAATAAATTAAACTAAAAAGGATTTACAGGCTGCAAATTCTTTAAAAAAAGGACGGGAAAAGTGGAAATCAGTAAATTTGCAGAACTCGAACAAAAAATAAAACAAATTGTCAGTGAACAGGTTTTTTTAAAAAAACAGATTTCAGTATTGGAGGAGACTTTAAAAAACAAAGAAGCGGAAATAGAGGATTGTACCAATAAACTCAAAATATTGGATGAGGAAAGGAACAGCGTACGCGCGAGGGTGGATTCACTGCTTGATTTACTTGCAGATATAGAGGTGGAAAAATAAGCTTCCAGGTCGTGAGTTTTGAAAAAGCGTTACGAAATTAAAATTTTGGGGCAAGAACTCGCGGTTTTGAGCGATGCGGAAGATCAACAGGTCGATAATATAGTCCGGTATCTCAATGATAAGATGGAGGAAATAATGAAATCCCACAGCGGCCTCCGGACTTTGGATGTAGCAATCCTGGCAGCTTTGAACATTTCGGAAGAGTTTTTAAAGTTAAAAGGCGTTAATGAAGAATTGTGTTACCATCTGGAGAGAAGATCCGAGCAATTGATCCAACTGATTGAAAACGTCAGTTGATAGAAATAATAACCCCTGCGATGTGCGTGATTGTCATTTGTTTTTGAGCCAACACTTTGAACCCGGGGCCTGCACTTGTTTGCGGTGAGCATGTCCGCCTTGTTCCGCTGGTCGGCTGGCAGAAAGCCTGAAACAAACAACACCTGGCACCCACTTGTTTAAAAGGTTCAAAATCGTGATCAACACGGCATAGGCGGGGGTTTCTTTTACCCTCATTTTCTTCCTTCCTCACATCCGTAAAATTTCCAGTCAAGAATTCTTCTGTCCTGACTTCGACTGAGTCCGGGCATGAAGGTTTAAATATAATCCTGCTGAACCGTTTATCGCCGGTTCAGGAAACAATTCAGTTCCGTGCGCGATGTTAGGCAGGATCCACGAGGAGGTAACAAAATGTTTGACGGCGGTTTAATTATTCTGCTGGTGATAGTGGCGGTTCTGGCAGGGGCGGTTGCAGGTTATGTCTTAAAACAGGTTTTCACGGACAAGAAGGTTAAGGCATCGGAAAGCCTGGCTGCCCGCATTGTCGATGAGTCGAAAAAAGAAGCGGAAACCATTAAAAAAGAAGCGATGTTGCAGGCGAAAGAAAATCTGCTGAAGATGAAGGCGGATTTTGACCGGGAAACGAAACAGGTAAAAAGTGATCTAGAAGCGTTGGAGCGGCGCATACGAAACAAAGAGGAAAGCATCGACAAGCGGGTTGATACTCTGTCACAGAAAGAGGCGAGTATTGAGGGACGTGAAAAGGGGTTGTCCCAGAAAGAGCACGTGCTGGAGGATAAACACCGGCGCCTTGATGCACTGGTTGACGAGCAGAAGGCAAAGCTCGAGAAAATCGCCGGCATCACCCCCGAAGAGGCGAAAAATACACTTATTGAGTCCATGGAGGCACAGGCCAGGCAGGAGGCGGCCGGCATGGTGCGAAAAATCGAGGACGAGGCCAAGCTGACGGCGGACCGCAAGGCCAAGGAAATCATCGCCTACGCCGTACAGCGATACGCTGGAGACTATGTGGCGGAAAGAACCGTTTCCGTTGTCAACTTGCCCAGCGAGGAAATGAAAGGCAGGATCATCGGCCGGGAAGGGCGCAATATACGCGCGATTGAGGCGGCTACCGGGATTGATCTGATTGTTGACGACACGCCGGAAGCGGTGGTTCTTTCCAGCTTTGATCCGGTGCGCCGCGAGGTTGCCCGTATCTCGCTGGAGCGTCTGATCCAGGATGGCAGGATCCATCCCGGCCGTATTGAAGATATCGTCAAAAAGGCGGAAAAGGAAGTTGAACAAACCATCCGCGAGGCGGGTGAAAAGGCCTCTTTCGACTGTGGCGTTCACGACATCCATCCGGAAATTATCAACTTGCTCGGAACCCTCAAATACCGGACCAGTTATTCACAAAATGTCCTGCAGCATTCCATTGACGTCGCCTATCTGACGGGCCTGATGGCAGCGGAGCTGAAGTTGAATATCAAAGAGGCCAAGCGCGCAGGGCTCCTGCACGATATCGGCAAGGCGGTCGATCATAAGATCGAGGGGACGCACGCGGCGATCGGGGCGGATTTTGCCAGGCGCTTTGGAGAGAGTCAGCGCATAGTACAGGCTATTGCCACGCACCACGACGACGGCCGCAGCAATACGCTCCTGGGTGTGCTGGTGCAGGCGGCGGATACCCTTTCGGCGGCGCGTCCGGGCGCCCGTCGCGAGATGCTCGAATCGTATGTGCAGAGACTGGAGGAGCTGGAAAAAATAGCCAACTCTTTCACCGGTGTGGATAAAAGCTTTGCCATTCAGGCGGGGCGTGAGATACGCATCATGGTGGAAAATGAAAAAATATCGGACAATGACGCCGTCATGCTGTGTAACGACATCGTCAAGAAAATCGAGGACGAACTCACATATCCGGGGCAGATCAAAGTCACAGTGATCCGCGAAACCCGGGTTTCTAATTTTGCCAAATAGGTGTCTGAAACGGACGAGACATGGTTATTTTGTTTATCGGAGATATTGTCGGCAAACCGGGCCGGCGTGCGGCCCGGGAATTATTGCCTGCGCTGATATCCAAACATAAAGCGGATTTGGTCATTGCCAACTGCGAAAACGCGGCAGCCGGTTTCGGCATTACCAGGGATGTCGTTGAAGAGCTCTACGCATCGCATATCGATGTCTTGACTTCCGGCAATCATATCTGGGACAAGAAGGAGGCCCTCGAGTTTATAGATGAATATGAGACGTTACTGCGGCCCGCAAACTATCCTGATACTGCTCCGGGTCACGGCAGTGTTTTGTATCCCACGGCGGCGGGGCAGTATGTAGGTGTCCTGAATCTGGCCGGTCGTATTTTCATGCACCCGTCCGCCTGCCCGTTTGTCCGGGCAAAACAGGAGATTGAGCGTCTCAGCGCCCGAACCAATGTGATCATTGTTGACTTTCATGCGGAGGCGACATCGGAAAAGCGGGCGCTGGGCTGGTATCTGGACGGGTCGGCAAGCGCGGTATTAGGGACCCATACCCATGTGCAGACGGCCGACGATGAAGTCTTGCCCGGCGGTACCGCCTATATCAGTGATGCGGGCATGACCGGGCCTTTCGATTCTGTTATCGGCATCGGAAAAGAAATAATTATCGAGAGATTCCTGACACAGATCCCCAACAGATTCGAGGTCTCTAAAAATGATATCCGCTTGCAGGGTGTTGTGTTGAATATCGATGCCGCAAGCGGGAAGGCCTGCTCTATCGAGCGCATCAGTGTCAAATTGAACCAGTAGACGGAGGCTATATGGAAAGCGGTTATGAGGTGCTTAAAAACAGGGGCTTTATCGAGCAGGTTACCGACGAAGCTCTGATTGAGCGGCAATTTGCCGAAGGACCGGTCACCTGTTACATAGGTTTTGATCCGACCGCCGTCAGTCTGCACATCGGCTCTCTGGTGCCCATCATGGCTCTGACTCATATGCAGAAAACGGGTAACCGTCCGCTTGCCCTGGTGGGAGGAGGCACCGGGCTTATCGGCGATCCCAGCGGCAAAACTGAAATGAGGCAGGTTCTTACCCGTGAACAGATTGATTACAATGTTGAGGGCCTGGGCAGGCAGCTTTCCCGGTATATAGACTTTTCGGAAGGAAAGGCGCTGCTTTTGAACAATGCCGACTGGCTGACCAAAATAAACTACATAGAGTTTCTGCGCGATATCGGCCGGCACTTCAGTGTCAACCGCATGCTGGCGGCGGAAAGCTATAAAATGCGCCTGGAAAAGGGGCTCAATTTCATTGAGTTCAACTATATGCTCCTGCAGGGATATGATTTTCTTTATCTGTTTCAGCGCTACGGCTGCGCCCTGCAGATGGGCGGAAATGATCAATGGGGGAATATGCTGGCCGGCACCGAGCTTATCCGCAAGGTTGAAGCCAAAGACGCGCACGCCCTGACCTTTCCTTTGATTACCACCTCGCTGGGACAGAAAATGGGCAAAACCGAGAAAGGCACGGTCTGGCTGGATGCGGAGCTTACCACTCCCTACGAATATTATCAGTACTGGGTGAATTGTGACGACGCGGACGTGGTGCGCTTCATGAAGTTGTTTACCTTTTTGCCTCTGGAAGAAATAGCCGTGGCCGGCTCCCTGGAAGATGCCCGACTGAACATGGCCAAAGCGGTGCTGGCCTATGAGGCGACGAAGATATCGCACGGGGCTCAGGCTGCTGTGGCCGCCTGGCGCGCGTCGATGGAGGCGTTTCATTCCCGTCCGGTGGAAGATGATCTTTTCCCCTCGAGCGACATACCGCGACAGGCGCCGGAGGCGGACACCTCTGCTATTCCGCGCTTCAAGATTACCCGGAGCGACATTGAATCCGGACTTTTGATGACCTCTCTTTGTGCCAGAGCAGGCCTTACCGTTTCCATGTCGGAGGCCAAACGCCTCATCGCTCAGGGCGGAGTCTATGCGGGAGAGCGCCAGATCAAGTCGGTCGATGAAAAGCTTACCTTTGATGACTTTGGAGGCCGTAACGAACTGCGACTGCGCAGAGGCAAGAAAAAATATCTGATCGTGGAGATCGAAAGTTAAGTATCGAGGGTGTTTTCCCTCCTCCTGCTTTATGCAGAAGATATAAAACATTCCCATCTGCCGGCTCCGGGCACCCGATCAGAGTGTCCCATGCTTATCTTGACCATGCGGGTCTTTCGTGCTAGGAAACGCCGGTTGTTTTAAAGGTTGGTTCGCCTGCTTCCGGGGTATATCCGGACAAATGACAGGGAGGAGATTGTGACGTTTCAGGAGTTGATATTTGCTCTGGAGAGATACTGGGATTCACAGGGTTGTGTGATCCAGCAGCCCTACGATATGGAAGTCGGTGCCGGCACGTTTCATCCCGCCACCTGCCTGCGTGCGCTCGGCCCCGAGCCGTGGAATGTTGCTTATGTGCAGCCGTCACGCCGTCCTGCCGACGGCCGCTACGGAGAAAATCCCAACCGCCTGCAGCACTATTATCAGTATCAGGTCATTATGAAACCTTCGCCTGACAATATCCAGGAACTTTACTTAAATTCACTGCAAAGCTTCGGCCTGAACCCTCTGGAGCATGACATCCGGTTTGTGGAAGATGACTGGGAATCACCGACGCTTGGCGCCTGGGGGCTGGGTTGGGAGGTGTGGCTCGACGGCATGGAAATATCGCAGTTCACCTATTTCCAGCAGGTGGGCGGATTCGACTGCAACCCGGTATGTGCCGAGCTGACCTACGGCACGGAGCGCATCGCCATGTATCTACAGGGGGTGGACAATGTCTATGATCTCAGGTGGACGGACACCATCAGTTACGGCGACGTTCATCACCGCGGCGAAGTTGAGTTTTCCACCTATAATTTCGAGGTTGCAGACATCCCCATGCTGCGTAAACTCTTTGACACTTACGAAGAAGAGGCCATGCGTATCGCCGGAAAGGAACTTCCTCTGCCCGCTTATGATTACTGTCTGAAATGCTCTCATGCTTTTAATCTGCTCGATGCGCGCGGTGCCATCAGTGTGGCGGAGCGCACAAGCTACATCGGCAGGGTCAGAAATCTCGCCCGTATCAGTGCGGAACTTTATCTGAAACAGAGACAGGACCTTGGCTATCCTCTTTTAAAAACGGTTTAGACTGATTGTTCAGTGCCGGGAGATAAAATGAGTAACGAACTGCTTTTCGAAATCGGAACGGAAGAAATTCCCGCAGGTTTTTTGTCCAGAGCCCTGATTGATATGGAAGAGATTATACGTGAAATGCTCGTGGAAAACCGTATCGCTTTTGAAGGAGTCAGGTGTCTGGCGACACCGCGCCGTCTGGTGCTTGTAGTTGAGAATCTGGCCCGGAAGCAGGAGGATCAGGCCATAGAAAAACTGGGGCCGGCCAAAAAAGTCGCCTTTGATGAAAACGGTCAGCCCACCAAAGCCGCCCTTGGTTTTGCCCGCGGCCAGGGAGTGGATGCATCCCAACTGGAGACCATAACCACGGATAAGGGGGAATATCTGGGCGTGCGCAAGATAATTGCCGGCCGGCCGACGTTTGAGCTCCTTCCCGAGATTCTGAAAAGCTTTATGCTGGCTATTCCTTTCCGTAAGTCGATGCGCTGGGGGGCCCGCGCTCTGCGTTTTGCGCGTCCGGTGCATTGGATTCTGGCTCTGTATGGGGGCAGGGTGGTGCCCTTTAAAATAGAAGATATTGAAAGTAGTAACACCTCCCGCGGGCACAGATTCATGAGTCCCGCAAGTTTTGCCGTGGAGAGCTTTTCCGATTATCTGCAAAAGACCAGAGAAAATTTCGTAATCGTTGATCCCGGGGAAAGAAAAAATCTCATCCTGGCGGAAGCTGAAAAAGAAGCGAAAGCGGCGGGCGGAAAACTTTTTTATGACCAAAATCTGCTCGAGACAATCGGCTTTATCGTCGAGTACCCGGTGATTGTGCGCGGATGTTTTGACCCAAAATATTTGCAACTTCCCAGGGAAGTACTCACCACAACCATGATTTCCCATCAAAAGTACTTCCCCGTTGTCAGTGACGAAGATAAACTCCTGCCTTTTTTCATCGCGGTAAGCAATACGAAGGCCCGTGACATGTCCGTGGTTGCCGCCGGTAATGAGCGGGTGTTACGGGCGCGTCTGGCAGATGCCGCTTTTTTCTTTGCCGAAGACACGAAAGTGCCTCTCGAAGAGAGGGTAGATTCTCTCAAAAAAGTCATTTTTCATTCTCAGTTGGGCACTTCCCATAAAAAAGTCATGCGTTTTCGTAAACTGGCCGTGAAAATCGCCTCTCAGCTGAAGGTCAAACCGGCTGTGAAGAAAAATGTTGACCGGGCCGCACTTCTGGCCAAGGCGGATCTGGAATCAATGATGGTTGGTGAGTTCGCCGAGCTGCAGGGCATTATGGGGCGGGAATACGCGCTTCTGGCCGGTGAGGATCCGGCCTCGGCCAATGCCATTTACGAGCATTATCTTCCCGTTGTCGCGGGCGGTGAACTGCCTGCATCGGACGAAGGTGCAATAGTCGGTATCGCCGATAAAATGGACACTATCGCCGGTTTTTTCGGCATCGGCCTGCCTCCCACCGGAACGGCTGACCCCTATGCCCTTCGTCGGCAGGCCCTGGGCATCATAAATATTATTTTATCCAAAAAATATGCCCTGAACATGAGCTTTCTGGTCGATGAAAGTCTCGCCTTGCTCAAGGACACCTTAAAGAAGCCCGCGCCCGAGGTGAAAAGAGAAGTTCTTGATTTTTTCCGCGGCCGCCTTCAGAATCAACTGATATCACAGGGATATGCCTATGACACGGTCGAAGCTGTATTGTCTGTCGGTGTCGATGATCTGCTTGTGGTGATAGAAAAAATCAAGGCACTGGAGGCATTTCGTCAAAATCCTGAATTTGAACCTGTTTCCGTAGCTTTTAAGCGTGTCGATAATATCTTGAAGGATTTCGAAGTGGGCAGGACGGATGTTAATTTACTTTCCCATGAAGCTGAAATTAAATTATTTTCGGCGCTAGATGATATTAAGACGCGTGTGGAAAAAAATGTGGCCGAAAAGGATTACCCGGGGGCGCTAAACAGGTTGGCGGCGCTGCGGCCGGCTGTGGATGATTTTTTCGATCATGTGATGGTCATGGACAAAAATGAAGAGATTCGTTTCAACCGGCTCGCGCTTTTGTCAGAAATATCTCGTCTATTCCATAATATAGCCGATTTTTCCAAAATAGTTACCGTCAGTTGACCGGCCGGCAATTTCGAAACGAAACCAAATATCTGCTTGTGTAAAAAAATATTTCATTTTTTTCAACTCTCGGCAAAATTTTTTCCAGTTTTATCCGATAACATACTTGTGACATGTATTACATTATGTCTTCAAATACGATCAACTGCGGAAGCGGTCAGGTGCAAATCTTTAAAAGTGCTATAATATCAGTGGGTTGCCATATTGTCCTGCAAATGCCATTATTGACATTTGAGAAAACTCCTGATACTTTTAACTAAAGTGATTTAATCGTGGCAATTTCATCGGGAGGCCCCCTTCATGAGTTTTGCTTTTAAAACAGAATCCCCGGACAGCATTGATGAAAAGCTGCGGATCAGGAAAAGTCTGCAGGAAATCACCAATCGCATCCATGCTGCTCATAACATCGCCCATATCCTTGTAGAAGTGAAAGACGGGATTCTGGAACTCTTCCATGCCGCCTCCATTACCATTTATGTGGTGGATAAGCTGCATAACGAAATTTTTTCCATGTTTCTGGCAGGAGCTTTGATTAAGGAAATCAGGGTCCCGATCAGTAATGAGAGTATTGCCGGTTATGTGGCCAATACCTACAATATCGTCAATATAAGTAATGCCTACAACCAGGCCGAGTTAAAAGCGCTGGATTTTGAACTGACATTTGATTCAAGCTGGGACCAGAAGACCGGTTTTCGCACCAAACAAATTCTGGCCGCCCCGATCTTTTACGATGATCAGCTCATGGGCGTCATCCAGATTCTCAATAAAAAATACGGCGACGGTAAATTTACTGATGATGAAGTGGGACTGGCCATGGAAATCGCCGAAGTCCTGGGTGTGGCGTTCTACAATCAGCAGAGATTTGCACGCCGGCGCAAAACACGTTTTGATTTCCTGATCACCAGAGGGTTGATCAGTGAAGAAGATATGGAGGCGGCCTGGCGAGAGGCCAGAGAGCAAAAAGAGCCCATTGAATATTATTTGATGCGTAAACACCGCATTTCCAAAGACGATATCGGCCATTCCTTTGAGGACTTCTATCGCTGTCGTTTTATCACCTACAATGAAAAAACAACCATCCCCGGAGATCTCATAAAAAACCTAAACAAAGACTACCTGCGCCGCGAGTTGTGGGTGCCTTTGGAAAAAATAGACGGCAATATCCATGTCATTGTTGATGACCCCAATAACATACTCAAGCGCGACGCGATTGAAAACCTCTTAAAGACCAAAAAAGTGAAATATGATGTCGCTCTTTCAGAAGATATTTTAAAATTCATAAACCTCTTTTTTTATTCAAGCGACGATCAGAGCTCTTTTGTTGACCTTCTGGGCCGGCTCGACGATGAGGACAGCGGCTATGATGACGATGACGGAACGGAGATGGTTACCGAATCGGACAGCGTCATCATGCAGCTGGTCAATAAGATTATCAACGATGCCTGTTTACGCGGTGCCTCTGATATCCATATCGAGCCCAATGTCGGGAAGAAAAATGTGGAAATACGCTTTCGGATTGATGGAGACTGCGGTATCTACCAGGCGGTTCCCTACAACTACCGCGCGGCGATCATTTCGCGAATCAAAATCATGTCGAATCTGGATATTACCATCAAGAGACTTCCACAGGACGGCAAGATAAAATTTCGCCGCTCCAACGGCGAGGAACTGGAGCTGCGTGTGGCCTCCATCCCCACTCAGGGGGGTGTGGAAGATGTGGTCATGCGCCTTTTGGCCAAGGGTGAGACCATGCCTCTGGAGGCGATGGCGCTGGAAAAACGAAACAATGACGAACTGCTCAAGATGATCACCAAGCCCTACGGCATGATTCTTGTTGTGGGTCCGACCGGTTCAGGAAAAACAACTACACTGCACGCTGCGCTGCACCATATCAACCGACCGGACCGGAAAATATGGACGGCAGAAGATCCTGTGGAAATCACTCAATACGGCCTTCGCCAGGTTCAGGTGCAGCCGAAAATAGGCTTTGATTTCGCCGCGGCGATGAGGTCTTTTTTAAGAGCCGACCCGGACATCATCATGGTCGGTGAGATGCGTGATTTTGAAACGGCCAAAATCGGTGTTGAGGCATCTCTGACCGGTCACCTGGTCTTCAGTACACTCCATACCAACAGTGCGCCGGAAACAATCGTACGCCTCCTGGACATGGGAATCGATCCCCTTAACTTCGCCGATGCACTTCTGGGGATCCTTGCACAGCGCCTGGTGCGCACTCTGTGCAAGAGTTGTAAGGAACTGTACCAGCCGACAAAGGAAGAGTATGATGAAATCGTCGAAAGCTACGGCGAGGAGGCATTCGCCAAACTCAAAATACCCTACAGCAACAACTTTAAACTCTACCGTCCCAAAGGTTGCGACATGTGCGACAGAACCGGCTACAGGGGAAGAATGGGCATTCATGAGCTGGTGGTAGCGAGCGACCAGATTAAACGACTCATTCAAAGGCGCGAAACTGTAGAAGTGATGCGCGTTCAGGCAATGTCTGAAGGAATGACCACACTGCTGCAGGACGGCATTATCAAAGCCCTGAAAGGCTACACTGATTTCACACAGGTCCGGCGTGTCTGCGTCCGCTGATCTTTTCCTGTAAAATTTATTTCCCCGCTACTGCATTCCATTTCCACATTTTGTGCAACCCTGTTGCACGCTTCATTGAACGGGAGCGTGAAAAACAGAGTTTTAATTATTTCTCTGAACGGTCTTTCATGGATATTCTGTCAATATATCAATGACATGCAAAATGATTAATCCGTTTTTGAAACTCTGGCACGTAACTTTCATTAGTATAAAGGCAAATAAAGCGAACAAGGGCTCCGGCCCTTAAACAAAACACCCAGGGAGGTAACAGATCATGAAAAAGACA
>Ga0255345_1002108_pt1 | contig 26220 bp, 30 predicted proteins | sample wastewater_treat_6_FD_192415 | JGI IMG/M metagenome (GOLD analysis project Ga0255345, IMG submission 192415) | Wastewater microbial communities from Lulu Island WWTP, Vancouver, Canada - plant20 | ecosystem: Engineered > WWTP > Wastewater > Unclassified | place: Canada: Vancouver, British...
CATATTTTTGACACACTGGACAAAAATATGAGGATGATCCAAGAATATTTTCTTTTAGTATTTTATTGCCACACAATTTACATTCATTGGTATTTTTACCCATGAGCCTAACATATTTTCCCAAATTGTATACCAAACTTACGGCATACAAAAGGGATCTTGATGATATCCCCCTTTTCTTCTTCGCCTGTAAGTAAAATGACACCGTCGCCAAACTGCTTTTTTAATCCATATGCGTAAGCTACAATATATGGATCTGCCCCATTCAACCATTTTTGAAATCCGGCCTTATTATCTTCTTCTAACTTGTTAACAATTATTTTTAGATTTTCGATAGTTTCTTGATCTTCTTCATTTGTAATTATCTTCTCTTGAAAAAAAGTATTACTAAGATAATCGTTGCCTACAGCCAATTCTTCCTTTACCTTTTTTAAAATAATCAATCTATTATCAAGATTCATTTTATGCAAATATTCCCAAAAACTAGAAAAATTATCAGGCGGGTAGTAATCTTTTGCAGATATCAAAGCAGAGGTGTCCATTACGTATTTATCCAAATATTACACCTCTACTAGATCGTTCATTCTTGAATGATCCTTGACCTGCAGATAATTAAAAGCTTCATAAGTTGAAATATTTCCCGTGATATAATTTCTATAGACTAAAGAAGTGAACTTGTTGCTTAGGCGTGTTTTTAAAGTTAGATAATAATTTCCTCCTCCTTTTTTTGAAGTATTTTTCTGTTTATATGGGAATCTTTTCTTGTAATTATTGTAATCGTCAGACGAAATTAAATTAAGTAAATAGAATCTATAGACAAAGGCCAGCTTACTGATCTTGTATCTATCGGATAAGTAATTTAGATAAGATAGATCCAATAGTTCGTCTATATTTTTACCTAAAAATTTTTCTTCAGATTCATCTTCGTCTTTCATCATAAAATGATAAGAGAAACTATTGCACCATTTTTCAACAGTTGGATCAGTTTCAAACTTTGGCATATCAATATCAAGTTCTTCGTCGTTTAGTAGGAAATGAGCAAACTCATGCAGTAAAGTAAATATTTCCCCATTCTTGTCATCTGTTGAGTTGACAAGTATTAGGGCTGGGAGATTATTCCCAATGAAGATGCATCCCCTAAGATTTTCTAGATCATCCTTAAAAACAAAAACTAAGTTATCCTCAATTTTTTCTCTTATTATTTTGAATATGTCCTTTGATTCTAGGTTTTCTATGTCAATGTCATCAAAGTTGAATAAATTCCTGAACTTGTGGGCAACTTCTATTGGATTATTGTTTAAAGTATAAATCGGGGTGGCCCTCTCAAAAGATATGTTCTCAAGGTTACATAGATCTTTTATATCCTCTCTTAGAAGTTCATATTTTCTTAATTTAATCTCTAAGCTTGGAGAAAGTTTGAAGTTAGGGTATTTATTTCTAAATTTTACAAAGGTTCTATCTTTTGGAGGATTAGTTAAAAAGTAATATGGAACTCCTCTTTTGAGAAAAGAGTCGATTTTTTTCAGATCGTTATATTTGGGAGTAATTTTACCTTTTATTATGTTTGCAAGGTATTCATTATTGAAATATTTTACCTTAAACCTTGATGATATTTTATCGACTAGCTCTTCTGGAGTATACCCAGAATTATCTATAGCGTAAGCCAGTGTTTTAGGATTTATTTTTATGGTAAAGGATTCTCCCATAATTTTCAATAAGGAGTTTCTTATTTAAATATTATTCGGGCATAGTACAAATTAAAAATTATCTATCTTCAGCCCAATCCTTGGCTAGTAACTTTGCCTGTTCCAAAACAGTTTCTGTGGCCGGAAATTTTTTTGTAATCCACTTCTTCGCCAAAATACTCTTTTGAATATATGATGGTATCTTTGATGGAAAGCTCTATGTAATGCCTGTATAAAAAAACTAAAGGATAAATTATGCGGTCTATATCTTTTGTATCCTTTGCTATCCTCTCTGCAATTATATCTGCCGCTATCTTAAATCCCGTCCTATATCCTTCTGATCTTCCTGGTAAAAGGCAGGCATTGTAAATCCAATACTCATCACTAACACCTTCAATTATTATATCGCCTTTTTTAGGAAATGAGTTTTCTTCAGTCATGGCTAATATTATAATATTGAATTTATATAGCCATTGTTAAAATAAATTATTAAATAGCTTTCTTATCTGTTGACCGTCTGCCACATATACCAGCTTGCTATGCTTCTGTAAGGCCGCCATGCCTCAGCAATTTTCTTAATTTCTTCTTCACTTGGGCTAGGGCCAAGATTATAGTTGATCTTTACTGCCCTCTTGAATCCAGCGTCCCCTAGAGGCAGGACATCCGGCCTGTTCATGGAAAATATAAGAACCATCTGGGCCGACCACCTTCCAATGCCTTTCACAGCAGTTAATTTTTCAATTATCTCTTCGTCGGAAAGATTTTCAATCAGCTCAGTATCGATTTCTTTACTGGCAAATTTCTCAGCTAGGATAATCAAGTAATCTGCTTTTCTTTCAGATATCCCAGATTCCTTAAATTTCCTTTTTTCCATAGAAAGCACAGATTCGGGGGTCAGGGCACCGCCGCTGGCATCAATAAATCTTTTGTAAATTGTACTGGCTGCATGTCTTGAGAGCTGCTGGAATATAATAGATCTGGCAAGGGCTCCAAAGTAATCATTGGAGGGTTTGAGAGTGCATTCACCGATTTCATCGATAACTTTGGCTAAAATCGGATCTCTTTCCTTAAGGTAAAGAGCAGCACCCTTAATCCAATCAGCACCCATGCCTGGAATAGATTATTCCTGTTTAAATGCAATTCGCTTAATCAAAGCAAATGTAATAAATCTAAAAGTCACTTTCTATCTATGGCTAACAATCTTGCCTTGCGCTTCGGCCTCGAAGATTAATATTTTATTTGGCTAAATTACAAAGGACTCGAAAATCTAGGCCTAACAGATTTTAACGATATATGGGAAAAACATAGCTCTTTTATTAAGGACAATGTATAAATCAATCTAATATATGGTAAAATCAGGTGATGCAGAACGGCAACAATTATTGAAATGAACGGGAAGAAGTTTGTTTGTGGAAATGAAATAATAGCCGCTTGGAAGAGCTCTACAGGCTGGACCTGGTTTGCAACTGAAGTTTCTGAGATTAGGAGAGTAGGGGATGAAACAGGCGGCTCAGTGATAAACGGGAAGCCGGAAAACGACATAATCTACTATGGCCTAGTTTTAGGGCCAAGTGAGGAGTGGGGCTATTTCTCTGGAAGAGAGTTTGAAGTAAATGAAAGAATAGAAAGAATATTTTAGTTTTTTTATGTATGTCTTCTATCTTTGAGAGCAGCCTCATCATGTTGCTGTAGGTGTAGTTTGTCGTGACCGCACCCTCTACCTCTTGCGTCCTGTTGCCCATGCTGTCGTAGGTGTAGTCGATATCAAAGACCGATGTTTCCTCTTTCAATCTGTTCATGCGGCCGTAGGTGAAGTTAGAAGTAAATTATAAAAAAGGAGAGAAAAAGAATATAAGAAATATTATTACTCCTGGAACTAACAATATTATAAATCTATTTTTGGTAGAATATTTTTCTAAAAATGATGGCATGATAATCATATACAAAAATAATCCTGCAAAGTAGGATATCCACAAAAATCCAGGAATATCTAAATCTAGTTTATTTAGATATATAACTATCCAAACAAATATTAGAAGAAATATATATAAGATATTACGGAATAATTTCTGTTTTACTCCAATATACTTTGACTTAAGATGCCAACTTACAAATGTTAATAAAACAAAAAATGAAAATAATATGTTTTTAGATTCTCCAGTGTTTGAATAAATAAAAATAGAATAAAGAATAATACATAAAAGGAAAGAGTATATTATCCCGAATAGTATTCTCTCTTTATTCATTAAAATCACCACCAAAATGGAGTATTTGCTTCAATTATTTCTCTAAATTCTGGATACCTATAATTGTTATAATATTGATTATGGCCCTCTTCGTATGTCAAATATCCATAAAACGCTGTATTTGCACCTACTGTAAAGAGACCTATTGATCCTGCCCAGATAGCAACACTTACAGGAATCCCAACTCCTGTTGCTACAGTAACGGCTCCTGCGGCAACTCCAGCTACGGCCCCGGTCATTGTTATCCCCCCGGCTACAATTCCAATACCCCCTATAGTCATTTTGTTACCTCCTGTCCACCACCACAATGGCAATCCAGTTAGTGGATCTCCATGAAAAGGATCCAAACAGGTCCCTGTAACAGATGAAGTGATTTCTCCTGGATTTCCAGATGTTTGCTGATTATACCAGTCCAGCATACCTTTAGAGTTCCAGTAATAGCGGGTCATTGTGCTTCTAAGTAGCTTTTCCGCCCTATCGAAGTAACTCTGATCCTGTTTAGCATAAAAGTCATCCTTAACTCTCCTATCATAGGCATCTTTTGCTTGTGTGTAATTCATGCCCGGGCCTGATGAGTCTACAACGCCACCGGCATCAGAGTAGTAGTGCCACTCCCCTCCATAGTAGGTCTGTATTGTGCCAGGAACATATGGATGTGGATCGCTCATCAGCATGCCCGTCGGATCAACAAACCTTAACGGATTGTTCATGCAGTAGACGTATGGATTCTGGCTCTGCGAACTTAACATGCTTCCTTTTATCGGGTCCTCGCTAATAAATCTTCCTAGCGATGCGTCATACCAGCGTGCTGCACTCAAACTCGGTATAGATTGCCATTTAGTTGGGCCACTATGTCTTAAATTCCCACTCTCTTAATATAACTGCAAGAAGCACTATGCTTGAAATTACAAAATATACAAGACTACTTATATTTCGGGTGACTATGTATCCCACTAGTAAATATATTATCCAAGATGCAAGCATTAGATTAAAACCTACAGCATTTCTCCAACTGTATTTGAATTGAGTTCCTGCTATCTTTGCCATACTGAAGTGAACATTGTTTGTAAAAGCTTCATATACAGATATAGAACTTAGCACAGCGACCGCTATAAGAAAGTAGAAGAAGGATTGTGGAATTTTATCATGCTTAAATATAGCATACGAAACTAAAAAGACAATGGCAGGGATTATGATTGCCCAAGCAATGACATAAACGAAGTTAAAAGTGACTTGGTATTGAAGTTTATCGTCTTTCAATTCGATTTTTCCTTTTTGAGCTCTTTTTTCAATCGTGATTGTGGAGTCTGAGACTTTTGATACGCTATACCCTATTGATTTGAGTTTTTGAGTGATGTCCTCTGATTTTATTTTATTGCCTAAATCAATTTTACCTGAGGCTTCCATTTGATCACCTTAAGGACATTTCATATATAGATATTGCCAGTCCTATGAATATACCTAGATACATTATTAAAATTATTTTTAATATTCTCCATTTATCCTTTCTACCATAGGCTTCATAAAAAAGGATATACAAAAGTGTTTGAAGACCTGAATTAACAAGTATAAACAATCCATAAGTATTCTTTTCTATTAGAAGAATATAATAAAAAGAGCATATCAAAAGAAGAGGAGATAAAATAAAAAAAATACCTCTTCTAATTTTTAGTATTGTTTTAGTGTCTATCATATTAATTCCACCATGGAGATGCAGGAGGCGAAGAAAGGAGTATATCATCTAATTGAGTAGCAGGTATCAATTCTAATTCTTCTGCCCCTTGTACTATATATGCAATTCCATATACCATCATATTTGCCCCTAAATATGTAGCCCCTGTTGAAGCTATCCAACATGCCGCAGTTACTGGTATGCCCACCCCAGTCATAGCTGGGATTGCTCCAAATGTATATCCAGCTGCAGCTGCAAGTGTCAATGTTGCCCCTCCACCAAGTAGTGTTAATCCTCCAACTAATTTAGTTCCTCCTCTCTCCCAAAAGTTCTTTTGAACAATAGGGTCGTTATTTGACGGAACTCCAGGAGTTGTATTTAAAGTAATTGATCCAGCTTTCCCAGATGTTTGCTGATTATACCAGTCCAGCATACCTTTAGAGTTCCAGTAATGGCGGGTCATTGTGCTTCTAAGTAGCTTTTCCGCCCTATCGAAGTAACTCTGATCCTGTTTAGCATAAAAGTCATCCTTAACTCTCTTATCATAGGCATCTTTTGCTTGTGCGTAATTCATGCCCGGGCCTGATGAGTCTACAACGCCACCGGCATCAGAGTAGTAGTGCCACTCCCCTCCATAGTAGGTCTGTATTGTGCCAGGAACATATGGATGTGGATCGCTCATCAGCATGCCCGTCGGATCAACAAACCTTAACGGATTGTTCATGCAGTAGACGTATGGATTCTGGCTCTGCGAACTTAACATGCTTCCTTTTATCGGGTCCTCGCTAATAAATCTTCCTAGCGATGCGTCATACCAGCGTGCGCCGAAGTAGTATAGGCCTATGTCGGCCTCGATGAACTGGCCTGTGAAGGTGTACTTCTCTGTGCCTGTGGCGTTTGCAATCAAACTTCTATTAAGTACTCAAAGTCTCCGAGAGGATCCTCCTTAGTGTGCCAGTACCAGTAGAAGAAATATAATGTAGCGATTAGTAAGGGTAAAATTATAATTATAAGCCATTGATATCCTTGTGTTGCCACAAACAAAAGAAAAGAATATAAGACTATATTAAAAATAATTCCAAAAGTTATGAAAGATTTTGCATACCCTCTATATTTTTCACCTTTAGTTTCTTTGTTTGGTGTAAGAGTTTCTAATAAGGTACCAGTAATCCCAATAATATTTTTATATTTCAAATATCTTAAGCCGTTCAATATCATTAATTGAGGTAGAATAAAGAAGAAGATAAAGACTAAAAATATTATGGGTATTAGTTCCAATATGTCTGCCAGTATAATCCCCCCTCTTTGCCCCAGCCGAAAATTAGATTTATGCCTTTGCATGTAGATATACCTCCACCAGGCAAGTTTCTCTCCCCAATTCCTACCCCTAAACCACTGTAAAGTCGATGGGTTGTTATAGTGCCTCCTTCATCTTCATCATAATATGCTTTATCAATTACAATATTATATCCTGTCTTAGCTATTGGAATTTCTATAGAGCCACTAAATGTTTTAGTTATTGATTTGAATTTATCAATACTAACATCTAAATCGATTAAAGTTACACCTGCCCCTGGAGTCGACATATCGCCCAATAATTTAAAATGAAGGCTAGCATCCAATTCTTTTGTTTCAGAATTATATAATCCATAAGCATTAGCTGAATAAAGTGGGCCTGATCCATACACATGTGCTCCAATAGGATTCTGTCTGTCAGATAAAACTGGATTCAAGTTGTCATAATTCTGGTAGTTGTAATCGCCTGAGCCGAACATAATGTCGTGGTATGCCTCCATTATGAGGCCACTGAAATACTCTTGGCTTGCCCTCATCTCGTTTAGTAGATCGGATGCCGATCTATAGCTTGGCCCTAGCCATTCATCAAGAGACATTCTAGGTATGTCGCCCATCATGCCCGTCGGATCAACATACCTAAGCGGATTGTTCATGCAGTAGACGTATGGATTCTGGCTCTGCGAACTTAACATGCTTCCCTTTATCGGATCCTCGCTAATAAATCTTCCTAGCGATGCGTCATACCACCTTGGCACCCACCCAGTGATTCAAACCACGATTATAAGTTAATGTATTTGATTTCTCACAACTAATAAATTTGTAATCAGGAATACCGTATGCTTTATTTTCATGCACGATAATTATAAATAAGCTCCTTCTTGAACTGCACCGGTAAATATGTCAAATACAAGAATGGACACATCTATTTTAGATGTGGTCAAATCTGGTATAATGCCGTTCACCGCTAAAGAGGTTGAGGAGAAGGTACACCTTGGCCACACTATGGTGGTGCATTGGTTGAAAATTTTGAGGTCTGATATTCAGGCCGATAGGCCCTATGCTCAAGGCTTCAAATATGATAAGCGAAAAAATGCGCTTAGTCACCAGAATCAGTGGATTTACTGGTTCGAGCGGTAGAGTGCAGTAGGTGAATTGGATTACTGCTACCATAAATAACTGCATTGAAGGGCTGCCTGGCCCGTTTCTTTTTCAATCTTTTCTCTTAGCATAAATCTTAATTAAAATTAATTGGATTTTGGCCCTAAAATTAACACTTATATCCAAAATAATAATTGCACCTCTACTCTAAACTCCTACAGTACGCGGTAAATCCCTTTATTCCTGTGTTGCCAAATTGTTATGGAAGCGTATAGCCAAGCTTTAGGCTATTTGCTCTATCCAAAGGTGCATGAAAAATGGCCCACGAACAAATAAAAAAGGAAATCTGCAGCAAGCACGGGATCTCGATAAACGAGCTCTCCCGTCTTGCTTGTCTAAAAAAAGATGAAAAAGAGGTGAAAGAAGAAAGTTCCATTGATTCAATGAAAGACTATTCTGAAATAAAAAATTATAATTCGAATAAGCCAAATGAATTTGCTATTCTGAAAAAAGCTCGTGAGAAGATCTCTAACTGCTTCTTTGAAAATTTTGCATATTCAAAGCTACTGGAAAACACAGCTAACGCCAGGGTGACACCTTGATTTCATACTACACTTTGGCCCTATTTTACTTACACTTTGGCTGTTTTGTAAGTAAAATCGGCATAAGTTTACTTACAGCCATCATTACAAAACACCTGTTTTTGGCCTTATTTTAATTACACCATACTTACAAAGTGCCATTTTTAGGGCCAGTTTTACTTACACAAAAAAATGAAAACAAGGTGATTTAGCGTGGGAAAAAGCCACATACGGTACGGGAAGCGGCTGATACAGGCATGGATCCCTGAGGATCTTTTAGACAGGTGCTGCGAAATCTCATCGAAGGGATTTACTGAGACGATAACTGAGGCATTGTTTCAATACGTAGAAAAGAACAAATCAGAGCTAGAACAGCTCGAAAGCCAGTACGAGGGCGTTATTCTTGAAGCCACACGAATTAAGGCCAAGATTGACGAATTAACGAAGAAAGACCTGAAAGAAACTAAAAAAGAGATAAATAATAAAGTTGACCCTAAAATTAAGGCCGAAGAAAGGCAACTGACTGAAGAAGAGCGAGAGAAACGCTGGGAATTTTCCATCTGGCCACACATCAAGAAGAAGATTTCAGAGCGAGGATTTGAGAATGTCATAAATGATGAGCGCATGTTAAAAAACTTCTCAAAGGGTCTACGCATTTCCACTGGAGAATTGAAAGAAAAGATCCGCATTAATGCGGGTGTAGTGTAGTGTAGTGTAGTGTGTAAGTAAGTAGTAAGTAAGTAGTAAGTAAGTAGTAAGTAAGGAGGAAAAATTTTGGCAAAAAGTGTTGATGTTTTGGAAAAAGGACACATTGATGTTCTGCCCATGCTATCAAGAGAGGAGCTTTACAGATTTCATATCTTTGATCTTTCAGAGATGATCATATCTATCGAACATGCTATAAGCTACACCGAGGGGTACAGATTTTTGCTTTTGTGCTTTGGAAGCGACGGATCTTCAGATAAGGCCAAAGCGGTCATCAAAGGCATGGAGGATTATCTAGGGCTTGTCAAGGAAGTGCACCGATTCAAGGTTAATGAGAAAAAGAGGAAGGCGGCTTTCCTGAAAGGAGACATTTACTAGGGGTGAGAATATGGAGAAAAACATTCCAGAATCAAAGATGAGGGCTGTAAGATATTATCTAGAAAACAAAGAGTTCCTGGAAGAGATGTGCAAAATAGGTGATCCATACATTAAGGCCATGGCAATGACGATAATAATCTCGGCTAAAAGAATTCTAAATCAAAATTAATTTAATTTTTTTATTTTTATTATGAGTAAATTTTAATATAAAAAAGTTCAATTTTGAAATATTTGTCCAATTTATTTTTGGGCATTAAAACTGGGGCACAGTGCCCCGTACGGGATTTGAACCCGTGCCACGGCCTCGAAAGGGCCGCATTCTTGACCGGACTAGACTAACGGGGCGTAACAAACCATTTTTATAAATACTTATAAAACTTTTGGTTATCTACTTCAAATATTTGTCAGGATCTGCATCAAAAGCCTTTTTACAACCTGGTGCGCAAAAATAATATATTTTACCGTTGTAATTACTCTTAAACTTTGCATTTTTCTCATCAACAGTCATTTTACAAACAGGATCAATTGCCATATTACTACCTCTTATTTATTTGGATTAAATCTTTTTAACATTAACGATAAAGTAACAACTGTAACAGAACTCATTGCCATGGCAAAACCAGCAAATTCTGGCCTTAGAGAAATACCAAATGAAGGATACAATGCCCCTGCTGCAACAGGTATAAGTGCAGCATTGTAAGCAAATGCCCAGAATATATTTTGTTTTATTCTTTGCATAACTTTTTTGCTTAATTTTATTGCTGAAACTACGTCTCTTGTGTCATTTTTTACAAGCACTATATCGCCACTTTCTATGGCCACATCTGTACCACTACCGATTGCAATTCCCACATCTGCCTGAGCAAGGGCAGGGGCATCATTTATTCCATCGCCCACAAAAGCAACAACTTCTCCATTTTTCTGAAGTCTTTTAACTTCATTTGCTTTGTCTTCAGGTAATACTTCTGCAAGAACATTTTTTATACCCAAAATATTAGCAATAGCCAAAGCTGTTCGTCTATTGTCGCCCGTGATCATATAAACTTTTAGGCCATTGTCCATTAATTCTCTAATTGAGTCTTTAGAAGTCTCTTTTAAGGTATCTGAAATTCCTAAAATTCCAGAAAATTTTTTATCTATCGCTATCAAAACTGCAGTTTTTCCTTCATTTTCTAATTTGGTAATCTGTAATTCTTTGTCTTTTGATATATCAATTTTTTTTTCATTAATTAAAGTTCTGTTACCAATAATTACTTCCTTTCCAGAATAATTGGCTTTAACTCCTTTTCCCCCAAACGTATCAAATTTTGTAGTTTTTATGAGGCTCATTCCCAATTTTTCAGATTTTCTAACAATAGCACTTGCAAGCGGATGATCTGAATTCTTCTCAACACTACCTGCAATTTTGACGAGTTCTTTATCTGAGATATAAAATGAAACTATATCTGTAACTTCTGGCATTCCCTTTGTCAATGTCCCAGTTTTGTCAAATAATACTGCCGTTAACTTTTCAGATATTTGAAGGGCGTCTCCATTTTTTATAAGAATTCCAAGATCTGCGCCTTTTCCAATCCCTACGGTAACTGCGGTTGGTGTTGCAAGACCTAACGCACATGGGCATGCTATAACTAGAATGGATATCAAACTAGTAATTGCAAAAAGAAAAGTGCTATTAAATACGAAGTACCAGCCAATGAAGGAAATTATGGCAATTGTCAACACTGTGGGTATAAAGTAACTCACTGCTTTGTCTGCTATTTTTTGGATTTCAGGTTTTGATCCTTGGGCTTCTTCTACTAATTTTATGATTTGTGATAAAACTGTATCCTTACCTATTTTTGTGGCCTTAAAATTAAGTACGCTGTTCTTATTAATTGTTGCTCCAATTACTTTACTTCCTTTTTCCTTAAGAACAGGTATAGGCTCTCCAGAGATCATTGATTCATCAACATAACTCTGTCCAGAGATTACTTCCCCATCTACAGGAATTTTCTCCCCAGGTTTAACAATAACGATGTCCCCTACAATAACATCTTCAATAGGTATATATACCTCTTTTCCATTGCGTATTATCGTTGCATTCTTTGCCTGAAGCCCCATTAATCTTTTTATCGATTCGGAAGTCTTTCCCTTAGCTCTTTCTTCAAGAAATCTACCAAAGGTAAGAAATGTTGCGAGCATTACTGCTGCTTCATAAAATATAAATTCGCTACCTAGTAAAATATTGAAAGTTCCAAGAATACTTGAAAAAAATGCGACCCCTATGCCCATAGAGTACATAACATCCATATTCAAAGTTTTATTTTTTAGTGCCCTATACGCAGCACTAAATATGGGGAAACTTAAGTATAAAAAAGCAGGAAGCGCTATCAAAAACATTAGAAATGACATGGATATTGGAAACATTGTCATCGGAACATACATAAGTCCCATCAATATGGCAGAATCAAGTGCCCCCACAATTATCCTAATTTTTTTCTTTTTTTGATTTTCCTCTCTTTTTAAATCTTCAATAATCTCTCCTTCAATCCCGAGATATTGATAACCAGATTCTTCAATACTCTTTTTCATTTCGGCGATTGAAACTACTTTTGGATTGTAAGTTACATATACTTTTTCAGAGGAAACATTCACATTTACCTCAATTATTCCGTCCATCTTAGATAATGCACTTTCAATAGTATTGGCACACATTACACACGTCATGCCCCCAACTTTTAGTATTGCCTTTTCGTTTATTACATCATAACCAGCATCTTTTACTGCATTGTCAAGATCATTTATCTTAAGTTTACTTGAGTTATATTCTACCGAAGCTATTTCTTTAGCCAAATTGACTTCAGCTTTACTTACCCCTTCTAAATTTAGAAGTGATTTTTCTATAGTTGAAGCGCATGTTGCACAAGTCATCCCTGTTACTTTAATTTCAACCTTCTTAGTTTGCTTTTTTACCATTCTTTTCTCCTTTATTATTTATATAAGTAAATATATTTAAAACTATCTTGGAAAATAAATTAAAATAAAAGCGTCTAGATTTATTGATTCCTTCCACTTTATGTTTTATTAAGTAATGTCACAGGATATTCTTTAAAAACTGCAAGATTCAATATTTCATTAAAATTTGTTTTGCCTGAATCATATTTAACTATGAATACATTTGGAACTTTATATTTTACTTCATGAATCCCTTTTATTGTCTTTATTTCTTCGGAAATTAGCGGAGCATGTCCTGAGCATGGGATATTAACTTTTAGGGTGATTGATTCTATTGATCCTATCGCTATTTGATTTTCGCCTGAAGATGCCGAAATGTTTGCAATTATTGGAAATATCACAAGAAACAAAGCAAGATTCACACCTATTGTAGATCCATAAGTAATTGATACATACTTCCACTTTCTCTTTAATCCTTTTAACGATAACAATTCATTGTTTTTTAGGTATATAGTTACAGAAATTGTTGCAAATGCAATTGAAAGAGATATAAGCTCATAAAAAAAGTACCTACTCATCAAAAGTGGTCTAAAAAATTGCATAAGTACGGATACACCGAGGATTGATCCAATTATAAAGCCAATACACCCTATATGGGGAAATACTCCGTAAGCTACTGTTTTTAGAATATTATTTTTTCTTTTAGAACTATCGTCTGTCAAATAACCTAGTTTTTCTATTTCACTTTGTATCTCTTTTATTGATATAATTTTAGAATTATACTCTACAATTGCATTCTTACTTTCCAAATTTACTTTTATCGACTTTATCCCTTTAAGGGAGGAAATATTTGTCTTAATACTATTTACACAACTCTTACAGTGCATACCTTTAATATCTATTATTTTTTTCATAACTTACCTCCTTTTTTGAGTAGTTAATAAAAAAATAATTTAGAAACGCTTTATTATTCATTGTTTGAAACTAGTTTCAAGGCTGTTTCAATGTTTTATTATCACAACATTTGTCATGCCGTGCCTTCTTCTTTCTATCAAGCCTCTGCCTTCTAATTTATCTAAAATTCTTGATATTTTTACCTTATTATAATTTGTTTTCTCAGTTAGGGTAGATTGAAATATTGTTCCATTTGAATCTATAATGCATTCAAAAATAGTTTTTTCTTCATGAGTTAATGTTTTTAAAATTTCTTCATAATAATCTTTCTTAATAAAAATATCCTGAATTTTTGTTTGGACCATATTTTCTTCCTCCTTTCCAAAAAAGAGAATGTATAATCCAATAATAATTACAAAACTCATTATAGCTATACTAACATTAGTTTGAAAATTAATAGTGCCCCACATCGGGCATGTTGATCCATGCTCACACGAAATATTTACTATCTCCGTCATTGCGGTATTGAAAGCATAAATAATAAATCCCATTAATAGCGCAACAAAAATTATTAAACCCCCTACTACTTGACTTCTCATAATTTTAGTAAAAAAATTATAAATATAAATATAATTCTAATTATTTAAATAATCAAAGGGAAAAATATATATAAGATAATAAAAATAAAAATATTGGGGGAGAACTTAGAGTCTCCATTGGATTTTTCGACTCATAAGATTCTTCCTCAAAATTTTTTAACAGTTTATGCAGGTGCTAGTATAACAGCATGAGCATGAACTTGGGCAATACCAATCATAATAGCAGTATCCATTGCAAGCACAGTAATACTTGTAGTAGCCACATGAACAATAAGAAACATATGTTTTTGGAGTTTTATGCTCACATTCGTAAAGCTGATCCTCTAATGATTTTACCCTAGTTTCAAAATTATCGATTACTCTTTGTTTTAAATCAACATTTCTTTGAGCCGTATCGTACTGTGATTTTTGAGATCTTACTTCTGACTCAAGATCAGATATTTTCTTATTTTTATCAGATATTTGTGACTCCAATAAAGATATCTTATTTTCAAGACCCATTTTTTCAGTAAGCAAGGCATTGTATTGGGTCCCTTGCCCAACATCTGACAAAGAACGATACAAGAAAAAGAAATTCCCTATTATCGACACTAATAACAGCACTGCAAGAACTGCAGATAATATTTTTAATCCATCGCCATTGTTCATAGCATACCTCCTATATTGATTATATTTAATAAATTACACTATACCTAAACATGAAACAATATATAAGAGTTTAGATGAAATAATAATTAAATCGTTTCATTTTATGAAAAAGTTAAAACAAAACTCTTAAAAGGGTATTTCCTAGTATCTTATTATGAAAATACTCTCAATAGTGGGGGCAAGACCTAATTTTATGAAAATTAAACCATTATATGAAGAGTTCAAAAAAAGAAAAATAAGCCAAGTTTTAGTCCATACCGGTCAACACTATGATGAGAATATGAGTAAGGTGTTCTTTGAAGATCTAGAATTACCTAAACCTGACATTTTTCTTGGAGTAGGTTCTGGAACTCATGGAGTTCAGACAGGATTGATGATGTCTAAAATAGAAGAAGTATTATCAAAAGAAAAACCGGATCTAACAATTGTTGTAGGCGATGTAAATTCAACTCTTGCAGGGGCTATCTCTTCGATTAAAATGCAAATACCTGTAGCACACGTAGAGGCCGGATATCGTTCCTTTGATATGAAAATGCCTGAAGAAATAAATAGGATACTTGTGGACAGAATTTCTCAGTTTTTATTTGCCCCTACAGAGGATGCAATAAATAATCTAATGTCAGAAGGCATTAATAGAAAAAGAATTTTTTTTGTAGGGAATATAATGATTGAGACGTTGTTGTTGAATATTCAAAAAGCTAAAAAATCCAAAATTTTAGAAACTCTTTCATTAGACCCTTCCAATTATGGATTAATGACTATACATAGAGCGGAAAACACCGCTGATCCAAAAAAACTTTTCAAATTATTTATTTCTTTAAGTGAAATGGGTATAAAAATTATTGTTCCATTACACCCTAGAACTAAAAAAATTTTAGAAGAAAATACTTATCTAGAAAAAATAGGAAAAAATATCGAGATAATTGAGCCTTTGGGGTACATTGACTTTTTGCGGCTGATGTCAAATTCCAAATTTATATTAACTGATTCTGGTGGAATTCAAGAAGAAGCTTTAATGCTTGATATTCCATGCATCACCCTTAGAAATAATACTGAAAGAGTCGTGACACTAAAAGACGGCGCAAATACTCTTGTAGGAATGGATCCCCTAAAGTTATCTTTAGCAATAAAAAGAATTCAAAAAATTAAGAGATCTTATCCAAAACCTCCATTATGGGACGATAAAGTTGCAGAAAGGATCGTTAATGTGATAAGTGACCATCCTGAGCTATTTTTCCTTTAAATTTATATACTAATGATTAATTTATTGTTAAAAGGAGATGATAACATGGAAACAAATGAATATAGAATTACAATTGCTTCAATATTCATATTTTTCTTGATAATTGCAGCACTTACTTTGTTTCCACTTTTAGATGCACTAATTGCTACTTTGGTTTTAGTTTACCTTATGCGTCCAATAAATAACATATTAATAAAATATATGAATAAAACTTATGCTGCGCTCCTTTCAGGGATAGCGGTAGTTATTCCTGCTTTTATTATATTTTTTTATATTGTAATTGCTGTTTTAAATTATTTTACAAAAGAAAAAATCTTAGATATGCTAATCTTAGTTTATAGTGATATCGACACTCTTTCTGAAAAAATAGCTTTATCCTTACTGAATTTTTTGAATATTGAATATTCCCCATACTTGAATAACATATCAAATATGCTTTCTCTCAAATTGAATCAAGTAATTGTTTATTTTTCTGAAGAAATTTTTAATATTACAATTCATATCCCAGAGTATGCAATGAAACTATTACTTGCTTCAATACTTGCATTTTATTTAATTAGGGAAGGACCTACAATAAGAGATACTTTTGTTGTTTTATTACCTGAAAACAAAAAAAAGACAATCTACTCCCTTTTACAGGGAATTGATCTTGTATTTGAAAGTATTATACTTGTCAATATTTTAAAAGCTATTTTTACATCATTTTTAAGTTTTATAATATTCATAATTTTTGGCGTATCGTATCCAGTTTTATTGGGAGTTATTTCTGGTTTTATGGATTTTGCACCGATATTGGGTCCATGGATGCTTTTTACTGGATTGGCAGCTGTTTACATGATTAAAGGTCAAGTAATGACAGGAATATTAATTTTTGTAATAGGTCAAGTATTTGTTACTTTACTTCCTGAATTATACATAAAACCAAAACTTGCAGGAAATCATGCTAGATTACATCCAATGGTATTTTTATTTGGATTTTTTGGCGGGCTTTTAGCGTTTGGGGCAGTTGGTATTTTTGTTGGACCAATAGCAATTGGAATCGTTTTAGTTTTTATAAAATATTATCTCTTAGGAAATGAAATTGAAACAAAAAATTCAATCATAGATAAAATGTTAAAACACGTAGACAATATTATTAAACCGGAGGTTAAAAAAGATGGTAGAACATAAAGTTGTTCTTCCATTTGTGGTAGGGGCCATATTAACTGCTCTATTTGTACAATTTGTTGGGTATGGTGAATTCATTTCTTTAATTAAAAATGTTAATCCCTTTTACTTATATCTTGCTATATTCTTCCAAATAGTAAACTTATTTTTTGAATCTTACAAATGGAAACCTATCCTCGAATCTTTAAAACCAAATATATCTATGAAAAATGTTTTTATAGCAACTATGATTGGTATTTTCTTTAACAATGTTACCCCTGGTGCTAGAACTGGTGGGGAGCCTATGAAAACTTTTATTATTTCACAAGAAGAAAATATCAGTCCTATCGAAACAGTTTTTGCTACAGTAACGGTAGATAGGATCGTTGAATCATTACCTTTTTTTGTTCTTGCTGTTTTTTCGGTAGCCTATGCCAGTCTTTTTTTTACGGTTAGGTGGGGCATTATTATTATGCTCTCATTCATAATTATTGCATATATAGCCGTGCTACTTGTAGCTTCGTATATTTGTTTTAATAAAAATGCTGGTGAAAAATTTGTTTTTAAATTTTTAATCATACTTGGAAAGTTCTCCATAAGAATAAAAAAATATGAAGAACTTATATTATCAATGGTTGAAAACTTTCATAATCAGTTCCAGTTAATACTAAAAAGTAGAAATAATCTATATAAGTCAATTGGAGCTTCAATAATAATGTGGATGTGTTGGATATTAAGGACTTATTTTGTATTTTTAGCGTTGGGAAAACAATTAAATCCTGTTTTTGTTGCTCTTGTAACTACAGTGAGCCTTCTTATGGGATTAATTCCTTTCCTACCGGGCGGTATTGGGATAGTTGAAGTTGTGATGTCAGTATTATACGCAGCCTTAAAGGTAGGAAAAAATGTAGCTGTGACTGCTACCATTCTTGACAGAATAATATCTTTTTGGCTTGTCTTGGTTTTTACAGGTATTATAACTTCCTACAATCTACCTAAATTTAAAAATATGAAATCTGAGGCAAGAAATAGAATGATTAACTTTAATAATGATATGGAAACAGATTAATATTTAAATAGAGAGGTAAAATATAAATTAATTTTATATACTTTATATAATAAATTTGATAAGGTGAATCTGTTGAGAGTTAGAGAAGCTTCGTTTAGGGATAGATATAGTATATATGATCTTATTGATAGTTTGCACAACGTTCCTTTAAAATCTCCGGAAGAAATTTCTAATTTTAATAAAGTACTTACTGAATATATTAAGAATCCCAATATTAAAATTTTTGTTGCTGAGGAGAATTTACTTGACAGTGTTGAAATCTGTGGATTCTTATCTCTATTCATTAAACCAATACTTTTTTATAGCTACAATGTTTGTCATATTGAAGATATTGTTATTAAAGATGAATACAAGGGAAAAGGCGTAGGAGCGGGACTTCTCGAAACGGCAATAAACTATGGGAAAAGAATTAAGTGCAAATATATAACAGTTTCAATTGAGGGTGGCGATCCTATGACCAAGAGATTTTACAAAGCCTGTGGATTCGCTGAAAACTCTCTTGAAATGAAATACTATTTGTAATTTTTATTTATTCGAATTATTATTTATTATTTGTATAAGTTAAGGAAGAAATAAATTTGAGTATCTTGTTATCTTTTATCTATGTTTATTCTTGAAATATCTACTGTGCCTATATGGATGTCATTGAACGATTTAGAAGATAGTTTTTTATATTCAATTTCCACTTCTGACACAAGATGAATATTGAAGCAATAAAAGATATAATTAACTTAATTAAAAGTGAAGAAAAATATAATCTCGACGTTCTGATCGGTGAGGAGCCTCAATTCAGTGATAAAAGATATTCTCCAATCACCCTAAACAAGAATAATGTAAATGAATTCCCTATTTTTAGTGGGGGTAATAAAATCACTTATATTGATGGCGGGAACATCGATTTATTTTCTTCGCCTTCATTGTATTTAGGACTTGTAAGAATATATTTTAACATATTTGAGAATAATAAGATTATTCTACCAAAAAAAATACCCCAAAAATATGAGTTTTATGTTTTTGGTTCATCTTCCGGGAAAGAAAAAGATATTACTTTTCAATTCAAACTTTTCCCTTTTTCTGAGGATTATCAAATTGATTTTGAAGAAGCAGACAAAACTATTAACTCCCATGATCCAACTATCTCTAATAAAAATTTTAGGGCTGAACTAGGGATTGTTTGTAGTATCGCAAGACGATTTCTTGAATGGAAAATCTCAGAATTAGTAATTCAAAATGAACTTGATAAAGGAGACATATTAGTGAGAGATGGCTCACTTCAAACTGCAATTACTGGAGAATCTAATTATTCTAAAAAAGCATATCAGGCAGCGGAAAATAAAGAAGTCATTTTTTGTGGTATTGCAAAAAGATCAAAACTTTACACATCTAAGGGGAGATCTTTATCTTATGCAATAAAATTGTTAGGAAATAAAGTGTGCCCAAAAAAATCATGGTATTATTATCCAGTAGTTGAAATTACTCATCCAGATCATAGCGCTGAAATGTACTTTGTTAAATTTCATCCCTCGTCAAAATATGTATTTAGATTCGAAATTGAAAAAAATATGGCGAAATCTTTAGGAAGGGCGAAAATTGAAGAACTTTTGGGGATAATAGCTTCTAACTCAGTTGATCTTAGATTCCCTGGATACCCATATGGACTTGTAGATGCAGATTACATAGCCAGACTCCGAAAGGATGAAATGGAAACTCAGAAAGCGCTTTTTATATCACTCTGTAACGATAAAGATGTTTTAAAATTTATTGAAGAGAATATTAGTGTAGAAGATGCACATGATGTTTTAGATAAATTACAATGGATGTAGGTGTTATAATATGGACATTGTAGGAAAAATTGTATCTGGAGATTTTAGTGGTATAATAATTAGGCAAAAAACTGGAATTGATGTAGAATTAGGGGAATTGCTTGTAACAAGAGAGTGTAATGATTATTTTATAATGCAAGTTTTTGATGTTTCTTATGGGTCTCAAATACCGGAAAGAATTAGAAGTTTAGCTGCAGGTTTAAAGTTAGAAGAAGAGTCAAATTTATCATTTTTGGAAAATGAACTTTCTAATTTTATCCTCATTATTCTAAAGCCAATTCTTTTTGTCAGTCGAAATAAATATCATCTTCCAAAAAGACTGCCGAAATTTTTTGCTGCAGTTGAAAGAATCAATGAAGAAGATTTGAAATTCCTTGAGAAACCTAACACGCCACTCTACTTTGGCCAAATAAGGAGTGGATCAAGAATATTAAATATTGATGTTTTCCTTAACGGGGAAGATGTGCTAACCCACCATATGCTTATTTCCGCTTCCACAGGCAAAGGAAAATCTAATTTAGTTAAAGTTCTAACTTATAATTTACTAAATGAAAGCTATGCAGGTTTGTTAATTATTGATCCTCATGACGAATATTATGGTAGGACAAAAAAAGGATTAAAAGATCATCCAAATGCTATAAGTAAAATAGTATACTACTCAATTAATCCTCCTCCTGGTGCAAATACACTAATACTTGATTTAAGAACAATTAAACCTTGGCACCTAACTGGAATAGTTCCTTTAACAGAAGCACAGATAGAGTGTATATACTTATTTTACAATAGGGATAAAGAAAATTGGATAGAGAATATAGTGCTTGCTGAGAAAGACGATAACGTTTCCATAGTCACTCTAGATGTGCTTAAAAGAAAATTCAACAATATATTTGGGATATCTTTGGAAAATGGACAATTATCTTTTAGAAATAATTTATTTTCAAATACTAGCGGAAGTACAACAATAAAAAATGTTGTTGAATATTTGGAAAAGGGAAAAACTGTTATTTTAGATACATCAAAACTTGGAGGTGAAGTTGAACTTATGATTGGAGGGATTTTTGCTGAAGGTGTTTTTTCAAAATATCGTGATCTAAGTTTTAAAGGTCATCTTAATGAAAAACCTTGTATAAGCATTATCATTGAAGAAGCTCCAAGAGTTCTAGGAAAAGATGTTTTAGATAAGGGAATAAATATTTTTGGTACAATTGCAAGAGAGGGGAGAAAATTTAGAATAGGACTTGTAGCAATAACTCAACTTCCAAGCTTAATACCTAAGGAGATACTTGCAAATATGAATACAAAAATTATAATGGGAACTGAAATGTCGAATGAGAGAAGTGCCTTAATTGATAGTTCTCCCCAAGATATATCTGAAGAATCAAGAAATATAGCAAGCCTTGATATAGGCGAGGCACTTTTGACATCAACCTTTTCTAAAATAGCAATACCTCTAAAAGTACCTGACTTTGGTAAGATTATTAAAACCAATGAAAAAATTATAAAAGATAAAACCGTTATAAGAGGGGTCGACTTAGAGTGAAATTTTCCCATATGGCCGATCTTCATTTGGGCGGGTGGAGAGAAGATACTTTAAGGGAGGTGGGAATTAAAGCGTTTGAGAAAGCTATTGATATTTCTATCGATGAAAATGTTGACTTTATTCTTATTTCAGGGGATCTTTTTGATTCTTCTAATCCTACAATCGATGTTATGGCAAGAGCCGCAAAAAAACTATACGAGCTTAAACTAAAAGGAATAATTGTATATGTTATTGAAGGTTCTCATGATTTTTCCCCTACGGGTAGAACAATTCTTAAAGTTTTCCAAGAAGCAGGATTATTAAAACGAGTTACTTCAGGAGAAGAAAAAGAAGGAAAACTAACATTAAAAGGAGTACTAAATGAAAAAACTAAAACTAATATTTATGGCATACCCGGCCTCAGAGGTAGTTTAGAGAAGGCAACGTATAACTCACTCAATAGAGATGAATTGGAAAAACAAGAAGGTAAAAAAATATTTCTATTTCATTCAGCTATTGAGGAATTTAAATCGAATGATTTTTACCACATGGAGTCAATGCCAATATCTTTTCTTCCAAAGGGATTTATTTATTATGCAGGCGGACATATCCATGAGAGGGGTGAATTTGAATTAGGAGAATACAAAAATGTAGTATTCCCGGGGGCACTGTTCCCGAATAACATTGATGAGCTTTTATCTTTTAGAGGAGGGGGATTTTATCTAGTTGAACATAGTGATGGACTTCTTAATAAAACATACATCCCAATTACCATAGCTCCAGTAGTTCTTTTAGAAGTTAAATTGGAGTGTACTAATCCGATTAATATTGAGGAAAAAGTTAGAAATTCATTAGATAAAACATGCTTAAAAGACAGTATAGTAATTGTAAAATTTAAAGGTAAATTGGATGGCAATATTTCAGATATCAATTTTAAGAAGATTAGCTTATTTTTAGAGGATAAAGGAGCACTGTTAGTTAAAAGGGACACTCGAGACATTAAAACTAAAGAATTTAAAGAAATAAAAAATTCCTCAATGACTAAGGAAAAACTAGAAGAAGAAGTTATAACTCGACATAAAGATCAAATTCTACTTAAAGAATGTCGGATGGAGACTGTATCATTTGTAAAGTCTTTTATGAACCTATTGTCTAGAGAAAAAAAAGAAGGCGAAAAAAAGGAAGATTATACAAATTCTGTCCTCAACGATTCAATAGAATATCTTTCAAAAAATAATCTTTTGGAGGATTTTAATGAAACTTCTAACACTTGAGATGTTCAATATAAGAAGCTACGAACATCAAATAATACAATTTCCTGACGGATCTTTTTTACTGTCTGGGGACATTGGATTTGGGAAATCAACAATACTATTGGCAATAGAGTTTGCACTTTTTGGTTTAGGGGATATAACAGCATCTTCTCTTTTAAGGAGGGGGGAACGAGAGGGAAAAGTGCGTTTAGAATTTGAACTTGATAGCAAAAATATAGTTGTTAGTAGAGGCCTACAAAAAAAAGGAGAATCGATCTCTCAAGTAACGGGATACATTTCTATTGATGGCAATAGAAAAGAAATGACTCCGACTGAACTTAAAGCAGAGATAATATCTTTATTGGGTTACCCTAAAGAATTGTCTACAAAACAAAAAAATCCAATATACAGGTATACAGTGTATACCCCTCAAGAGGAAATGAAACAAATTCTATTGTCTAAACGAGAAGATAGAATGGAAATACTACGAAGAATATTCGGTGTTGATCGTTATAAAATCATAAGAGATAATTCTAATACTTTAAGACTTGATCTTAAAAGAAAAGCATTTAGTTATGAGCAACTTTCTAGAGGATTAAATGAGAGAAATAATGAATTAAAGGAAATAAAAGAAAAAAAAGAAAGACTAGATAAAGAAATAGCCGAAATTAATAAATCTCTGAATGAGATTAAAACAAATGAATCTTTTTTTCTTAAAAAGTCTGAAGAGATTGATGAAAAATATATTCGATACCAAAATCTTTCTAGTGAGATTGCAATAAAAGAATCTGAATACAACACATATGAAAATAATTGCACAAAACTTAATTTAAAATTGAATCAACTTATTTCTGGTAGAGAAGGCATTGATATAGAAAAAGAGATTCTTATAATTGAAAAAGATAATGTAACAATAATGGAAGAAATAGCAAAATGTAAAGAAATAAAAGAAGAACTAAATCGTTATAACATTACTCTAGGGAAAATTGAAGTTGAACTATCAAATAAAAGAGAATCATTTGAGAAAAATTCTAAAGAAATTGCACTGAAAGAGGGTTTACTTTCCTCCCTCAAAGGAAGTTATGATACGCCCATAGATGAATTAAGAAGGGAAATTGCCATAGCTGAAAAAAATATTGAATATACTTATCAAAAGAAAGAAGGATTTAACAAAGATCTTGATTTACTAATAAAATCAAAAGAAAGATACAATACAAAAATTTTGGAATATAAAGAAAAAAATTCAATGGCTATAGGTAGGCTCAAAACGACCGAATCTGATATGTGCTCTTTGAGTAACTTAAAAGGAATTGCACTATGCCCTTTATGCAAGCAAAGTATCTCAGATGAGCACCGTCAGAATGAAATTAAAAGAATGGATAAAGAAAAAAATAAGCTGTTAATAGATTTAAATCAAACGAACGAATTAATCAAAAAAGTAGAGCTCAAAATAAAAAAAATTGATAGCGATATAGATAATAAAATAAAAATTATTATTTCTTCTGAAAAAAATAAAATTATAGCAATAGAACAACAAATTAGAGAGACTGAATCATTTAATGGCCTATCAAAAGAATTAGATTCTCTTTTTTTGGAAAAGGAACTATTAGAAAAAACAATTGAAAATAAATCAAAAGAGCAAAAACAAATTCTAGATGAAATAAAAAAGTTTGCTCTAATAGATACAGAAACATTAGAATTAGAAAGTAGAAAAGATTCTAATCTTGATCTTATAAGGAACTACAAAGAAGCACTGAGCATAAGAAAAGATATAGAGGTAATGACCAATAATAAGAGCAATTTGTTGAAAGAAATTAATGCCCTACATGAAAGTGTAAAAAAATACTCGGATATTCATTCTGAAAAACAAAAGATTAATCAAGAATTAAAACAAATTTCTGATAAAAAGATTAAAAAAGAAAGAGAAGAAGCTGAGAAATCTAAAGAACTATATTTTTTAGGAAATGATTTACATAGAATAAGTAATGAAATTAAAGAAAAGAAAAAATATACTCAAATTAAAGAAAAACTTGAAAAAATGTCACACTGGATTGATAATTATTTCATTAACTTAATGGAAATAATGGAACGAGAGTTTATGGAATCCCTTAGAGTTCAATTTGAATCTTATTTCTCAAAATGGCTTGAAAGTCTACTAGAAGGCAATGACATCGAAGCTTTAATAGATGAAGATTTTACCCCAATTTTGAGACAGGAAGGCTTTGATGCGGACTATGATTCATTATCGGGGGGAGAAAGAACTTCTGTTGCTCTTGCTTACAGGCTAGCCTTAAATAGAGTAATAAACAATTTAATTGATGAAATTAAAACTCAAGATTTAATAATCCTTGATGAACCAACAGATGGATTTTCTAGAAAACAGCTTGATAAAGTAAGGGATGTTTTAGATATGCTTGGGATGGACCAAGTGATAATAGTTTCTCATGAACCAGAAATTGAAAGTTATGTTGATCATGTCTTAAGAGTAACAAAGAGGGACGGTATATCCAGAATCGAGTGTCAAGCATCTTCTTCTAAACCAACTGTTGGATTATTATAAAATTCAAAAGAAATTTAAAGATTAAATGTATAGTACCATATGGGGATATTATGCTTTCAAATATACCTATAAATCTTGATAAAGTAAAAAAAGAAGACCTAGATAAGGAAATCTTAAGGGCAGGGATAATAGCTGAGTTGGATGCAATAAATCTATATGAACAGCTTGCGTCCATGACAACTAATAAAAAAATAAAAATGATTTTACTAGATATTGCAAAAGAGGAAAAGACTCATGTTGGAGAATTTCAAACCTTATTACTTTTTTTAGACAAACAACAAGCAGAAGAATTGCAAAAAGGTAAAGAAGAAGTTGAAGAACTAATCAAATAATTTTCATGATAGAATGCGCTATTTTTATTCGTTAGAGAGCTCCGATTTAGGAACATTTAGCTTAGTTTGGAGTGAATTAAATAACAAAATAAAAATTATCAGAGTACTTCTTCCTGAAACTAGGCCCAATTTAATTCTTAAAATAAAAAAAGAATATCCTTCTGCTAAAAAATCTGATTCGTTAGAGGAACTGGCATGTGAAATTAAAAAACTCATTTCAGGTGAAGAGATAAAGTTTAATTTAGATTTATTAGATTTTGACATATGCACTGATTTTGAAAAAAAAGTATTAATTGCTAATAATAATATACCAATGGGATATGTAAGTACTTACTCAAGAATAGCAAAATCTATCGGGGTTCCAAAAGGTGCAAGAGCTGTAGGTAACGCGCTTGCCAATAATCCCTTTCCTTTGATAATACCTTGTCATCGAGTAATACGCTCAGATGGAAGACTTGGAGGATTTGGCGGAGGATTAGAAATGAAAAAGAAATTATTAGAAAATGAGGGAATTTTCCTATCTGATGGTAAAATAAATG
>Ga0255345_1002113_pt1 | contig 26187 bp, 24 predicted proteins | sample wastewater_treat_6_FD_192415 | JGI IMG/M metagenome (GOLD analysis project Ga0255345, IMG submission 192415) | Wastewater microbial communities from Lulu Island WWTP, Vancouver, Canada - plant20 | ecosystem: Engineered > WWTP > Wastewater > Unclassified | place: Canada: Vancouver, British...
TTTTCACATCTCCATTTACTAGTTCTCCACGTTTACCGTAATCAAGCATCCATGGAACACAACTGACAGATGTAGTTATTGGCAGGCAGCCCCACCACATTGCCTCACTGACAGCCTTAGGCCAACCTTCAGAGCGAGAAATGAAAACCAGGAAATGTGAATTTATAAGGACTTCCTTCACCTTCTCAGCGCTAATATTACCAAGTAATAAAACATTGTCCTTCAGATCGTAGTCGGAAATCTTCTGCTCCAGAATTATTCTCTGTGATCCCTCACCACAAAATGTAAGATAAGCCTCTATGCCTTTATCATTTAATTCTCGCAAAACCTCTAAACTGGTCAGAGGTGATTTGTTATCAGTAAGGGTTCCGACGAAAGCCAAATTTACACCTTTTGATAATGGTCTTTTTGAAATGGGCACTCGCTCCTTTTCAGAATAGGAGGCTGTAAAAAATGGTTTTATGTTTTTTGTTCTGTCAGGCCACTCTCCATATACTAGTGCTGTCATATTTCTGGTCAGAAATGTATTTCTCAGTATTTTTTGTTGCAGCCTGTAACTCCAAGGCTGTTTACTGTTCCAATCCCAGTTCCCGGCATATTTCGCAGTTTTCCTCTTACGTGGATAGAATATTTGTACAAAACAGCTAATTAAACCAACATTCCCAGGGCATCGTATGTGAATATGATCAGCCTCTTTCATTCCCTTATTAATGCGAAGAATAATCAGTGGAAGACAAAACAAAGTTCTTAATAAGGGCTTTATTCCTGTGATGTTAAATTGCGGTATTTTGATGAACTCAATGTTTTGTTTTTCATAAGGCAAATCATTTGATTCAGGTCTAATAAAAACATCAGCAGGTGCAACGATAATTACTTTCTCGACATACTTAAGCCATATGTTCATCTCCCTGACATATGGACCATAAGCGTAATAACTGTCACATGCAGTTTTATGAACCACATGAGAGATTATAACAAATGTCATCTCGTCACTAATGATTCCGAATAACAGGAGGTTTGATGCATACACCTATCCATGCTATCATTCTTCCGAGATAATCCATTAAAGCATTTCGTCTGGCTGGACCAGTCATTACATTAGCTAGTCTGATGTGTGCCAGTAATATTGTAACAGCATGCCACTTAAGTTTCGCCTTAAAAGTGGGTGTGGGGTATCTCAATCTCCATACATACCAACCGTTCCTAACAACCATTTTACCATATTTGTAGAAATCTGGTCGTCCTGAAGGTTCATGATAATGCCATACCTTGGCATTTGTATTAATATACAATTTACCATAGTTCAAGGCTCTCACGCAAAAATCAAAATCTTCGTAAAGGCTATAACCTTGAAAGAAATCCGAAAACCTAATTTGTCTAAATAATACTTGCCTATATGAAGCAATACCTCCCATAAAATGCTCAACCTGGTAGATGTTTCCATCTGGAGGCAATGAAGAACGACCATGTGAGTATTCTGGTATCAATCCTGGCCTAAGGTCAGTCATTAATCCTAACAGTTTTCTTACTTTATATCTGATAGGTTCCCGGATAATCCACCCGTTCAATTCATAAAAATGGAATTTATTATACTCAAGAGATGACTCCTTTTTTATGTACATACTGCTATAAAGGTCAATCCCGCCAACCCCGATTGCATCAGTGTGGGACTTGTAAGTCTTAATTAATTCAGCGAAATAGTCAGGCTCTACCTTAATATCATCATCAAGAAATGCAACAACCTCTGTATTGTCAGGTAATTTTGATATGCCATAATTCCTTTGTCTTGTAAGGCCACGATCCTTATCGTCAACTTTATAATATTCTATATGCAAATCTCTGAAAACAATCCCTGAAACAGTATTTAGTGTGTCATCGTCGGGAGAACCATCAACTATAATGGTATATTGCGGTTTTAATGAGCATGAAATAACTGATGTCAGCAGACTTCTAACTGCATCAGGTCTCTTGTATGTGCAAATAATAAGTGTCAGAATCATTCCCGGTGATCTATTACACTTTTATAGAAATCTATTGTTTTTTCTGCTATGATTTCAGCAGAAAAGTTTTTCTCCACTCTGGATCTTGCATTATCTCCCAAATATATTCGAAGCTTACTGTCACTAAGAACATCTGCAATATTGCTAGCAAATTTTTTATGGTCAGCAGGACTGCATAAAATGCCTGATATACCATCATCTATTACTTCATGCGCCCATCCAATATCAGAAGCTACAACCGCTTTACCCATTGCCATTGCTTCCAACCATGAAACCGGAAAAGCTTCTGCATAAGAAGGAAAAACACAAACATCTGCTGTTCTATAAATCTCTTCTATTCTTTCATAAGGTACTCTGCCTGAATAAAAGACTCTCTTAAGTGCTTCAGGAGAAAATAATGATTTCATCAAATCCCATGTTGATTTGCTTCCTGTTTTTATATCAAGAGTATCATTGCCTGCAATAATAAGTTCTGCCGATTTATTTAACTTAATCAGTTCATTGAAAATCAATGGCAATTCTAAAACACCTTTTTTTCTTATCAGGGTTCCTACATAAAGTATCTTCTGATTCAATTGTATTTCATCAATTTGCCTATCAAAAGCTTTTTGTTCAGGAAGTCTGATCCCATTAGGAATGATTTTATATTCAAGGTTTTGTTTAAAGATTTTGTTCGTAGTTTTAGCAGTAAATGTACTTACTGATATGTGTGCATCAGCGCTTCCCAAAGCTTTTTTCTCCAGGAAATAATTCCATAATTTAACTGGCCTTTTTTCTAAGTGACAAAAGTATGCGTCAGAGCCATGAAGCTTAATTAAAAGATAACATTTCAATTTCATAAAAGCCGTAAGCCCAGTCCAGTCATGAGCTTCAACAATATCCAAATTTCGCTCGACGACATGTTCATTTATTATTTTCTGAATCTTTTTTCTTGTCAGGAACCATGATAGTCCTTTGAATTTAACATTTTTAATTTGAACTATTTTAATCGGACCATCAGAAAATTCATTGTCAACTGCCTGTCCTATAACATAGACAGTTACCTGATGATTCAGTTCTGTAAAGGCATTAGCTAGATTCTTTATACTTGTACCTATACCACCAGATGACCCGGTAATATTATGAGGATATTCTGAAGTAAGAAACCCAATATTCATTTCGTCAGATTTTCTAGAGTTTGTAGAATTCTTCCATTTGCTTCTTCAAGCGGATATAAAACAACTCTTTCATGCCATTTTTTGCAATCAGTTACCACATCTTCTGATTCATATAGTGCATAATGAATCTTATCTAACCATAGAGATTTACTCTCAATCCATATTACAGGTTCAAGATCATGCATTGTCTGAAAATGAATGTTTTCATAAATACTTATCGCACTCCAAAGACTCTTTTTTTGGTCAATATTGTACTTAATATATATACAGGGTTTATTATACAAAGAGAAGTCATGAGCCATAGTGCTTCCAACATTTACTACAAATTCGCATTGGAGAACAGTGTTTACTAATAATTGAATATCCTTCTCCTCCGGAACAATTTTATCCCATCCTACAGCATTACTTAAAGCATTCCATGCAGGCCTGACTTCTGTCATTATTTCGTAATACTCATTTATAATATCATCATATCGTGAAGAAAAATCGGTTGGACATCTTCTAAAAACTATATGAAGTTTTTCGACATGCGTTGAGTTCCATTGCTGAACGGCTTCTGCCAAATCTTTTAAATAGAATTGATCATGTGGCGAGGTTGTAATATCATCTCCTGAAAAACATATCCATTTCCTTTCAAGTGGCAGGCAGTATTTCTTAGCAAATTCATTTCGAGATACTTTTTTTGAACTATCAAAATAAGGAACAAACTGAGGAGTCCCGGTTATGAAGATATTTGCTGAATCTAATTCAGGGTAATACAAAAGAATTTCCTCCTTCATATGATGACTCCAAACGAAATAGTTATCGGCTTTAATATACAGATTTGCCTTTGGCAAGTTATCCCAGGAATAAATAAAACATGCTGTCCTAATACCAATTGATTGAGCTGCTAATAGAGGAGCGATGGCTCTTGATGATCTCTGATGTGTACAAAATACAATATCAGGTCTAATTATTTTTATTTGATCTAAACATTTTTTGTAATAAGGTATCCTCTTGCAGTCTTCCAGGTATTTGTTTCTGATTTTATTCAGGTTCTTACGATCTTTATTGGCAAGTAAAATGAAACCTTCTATTATGGCTTTACCTAGACTCTTAAATGAAGTTTTTCTATTATGAAAAATATACCTCAGATATACATGATTATTAAAATGTTTAGCCTGCCATTTTAACAGTCCTTTAGACCAAGCTTTTCTTCTTATCTCTATTAAGGAAGTTGTTGATTTTTCTCTAGGTAGATAATGTTTTTCTATACCTGCTCTGCTAATCAGGTTCAAAACATTCTCATCTGCCCAGACACTCAAATCGTTTCCTCTAGATAATGCAAGATCAACAAAATCTGTATATATAAAGTTACGCACCCCGACACCGTCAGGAATAAGAAGTAATAATTTCATCTATTAATTATTTCGTAAATGCTTTTAACGTTTGAAAGATCAGTATTAAAAAGTATTTTCAGTCGATCTAATTCTTCAGGTGTCTTATCCCACCATTTCAATTCTTGTAATTCTTTAATAATATTATCGTCAAATCTCTTACGAATCAGCCTTGCAGGATTACCCCCAACAATTGAATATGGTTCAACATCTTTTGTGACTACGGAACCAGCTCCAATTATTGCGCCGTCTCCTATATTAACCCCTCCAAGGATTATTACAGCATGGCCAATCCATACATCGTTTCCAACTGTAACAGGTTTACTAGTTTTATATTTTGATAATTCGCCATTAAAAAGTCGATAATTTATATAATTACTCGGATAAGTAATTGGATGATTAGTCCCATGAATTGCCACATAAGCCCCTATTTGACAATAATTTCCAATAGAGATTTGACCAAACATCATATTATGTATTCCCAAAGTTGTATAATGACCAACAGAAATTGATCCTGAAAATGAACAGAACTCAGGTATTGCGACTTTTTTTCCTACAGTAAGATGCTGAATACCTTTAATTCTTTTCGAGATCAAACTTTCATTCTTATACCTCTTGAAATCGTATAAAATAAAATCTATAGGATGCTTTAAAAACCTAATAAATGACCCTAACATTAACCACTAATTTTCAAATCTTATTCTCTTCTCAATAAAATCTAACAATCTTTTGCTCGATAATATCTTAATAAGTATTTTTTTAAAAAAAGGACTGAATCTATAACCCCTACTTATATAAATTTCCCTAGGTTCTTCTGTACTCTTTTTATTTTGCTCAGCAACTTCATTCATCCAATCCTCAACCGAGTTGCCCATATGAAAAACCCATCCTTTATTTGTGGCTAATCGCAGAAAACCACCATCCTGTACAGGCTTATCAAGGAATTCCTTTTCTGCTCCTTTAAAATGTACTCCAGATGAAGTTCGGGGTATATAATTAACAACATTCCTGTTGTACGTAGCACAGAAATGACCTGATCCAATTACAGCCTTACAACCTCTAATACTAATGGCAAAAGGATGCTTTTCAATCTCCAATAATTCCCTGTCAACTCCTATACTCTTATTAAACAAATAAATTGATTTTTGGTCTGTCTCCCGTAATTTATAAAGGCATCTTTTAGTAATACCTGCATACCATGACCAAACCGAAAAGTACTTATTAATAGCAGGGGCTGGAAGAGGACTAACCATTCCAACGTGAGGTATTCTAAAAAAAATTTCTTCAACCGCACATTGCCAACCATATTTGAAAAGCACATCGCAATCAGTTATTGTTATCAACTTTTCTTGACTGGATCTCATGATTGCAACAACTGGGTCAACTTTCCCTTTATTCTCCTTAAACTCTATTAATTGATCTATCTTTTTCTCTTCCAAAAGCTTCCTTAAATAATCAGTTACAGTATTACAAGAGTTATTATTAATAATTGTTATAAGAGTTTCATTGTGAACTGATTGAAGGAGTGTGGTACAGCTTAATCTTAAGACTTCAAATGATTCGCTATAATAATTATCCAAATACGGGATGAAAACAGGCATTATAATTCTATGATACCCTCTAGCAACAGATAAACTCTTTTCATTCATTGGATTTATACCGATACGCATAAAATAGAATTGTAAAATTCATTAACGTCTAAGTGGATTTTTTTATCGATCTTTCTATAATTGCTTTTCCTAAAATGGTAACTGAATTTTTTGTTCTGACAAAATCTATCACAAAAATGCTAGTCAGATAAAAAATCAAGAAACATGCTGTTGAAATAATTTTTACATAAATGCTATTTTGATCAAAGTTCGTCAAGTAAATACAAAGTATCATCAACAATGAAATGACTTCAAATCTAAAGTTCCTTAAAGAAATATTACAATCCTCATTTATTTTACTAATACTGATGACAACTTTTATGATATCAAACAGGGCTGATATTATACAGAATACCAACACATAATTCATAATATCATTACGAAATAAAAGGGATACTAAAATGAGGGCTGGCAATAGAAAAACCACTCGCCAAATAACCAACTTAGTATTAATATGTGGCATTCCAATGCCAGTTAAAACTCCACTAAATGGGAATGTAATGGATTGTATTGCGTAGTATAATACAAGTAATCTGAAAATTGGAAGTACAGAAAGCCATCTATCCGAAAAAAGAAGTACAATAAATTCATTAGAAAAAATCAGGATAAAAGCGGAAAAAGGGATGAAAAAGAGGCTAATTAGCCTTTCCATCATCATTAAATTCTCTAAAAGTTGACTTTTCTTTCTATTATATGTCGCAATGAAAGTCATTACTAAAGCTTGCTGTGGCGACACCAAATAATTAAAGGGCGCTGATGATATGTTTGAGGCGAAACCATACTGACCAACAACATTTTTTGGATAAAATGAAGAAAGCAAAATTCTGTCAATCTGTTTAACCAAATACATCGCTAAAGACCCAAATAAAACCTGTTTCCCAAAATCAAATACCCTCTTAATAATCAGTTTATTCCAGTTAAAACGTTCCGGACGGTACTTCTGAACTTTGAGAAGGTAGATCATTCGTGTAAGACTGCCTAGGACAGGCCCTATTCCAAAGCAATAACCGCCAATACCAATCAATGCACCACCAACTTTACCAATAGTGGAAAAGAATTCTTTCAGGATATTTCCAATAGTTATTTTCCTGAAATCCATCCTATTCTTTAAAATAACCTCATTAGGTGCATTAAATCCCTCAAGCAGTAGTGAAAACGACATTATTAAGATTATGCCACCGCTCATCCTATCATCAGTTAGCAATATAAGCCCAAAGCCGATAATTATCTGAATGATGAACATAATTGCATTCGTTACAAGCCTTAAGTTAAAGACCTGATCAAGTACTTTTGCTTTTTCTTCCTCGCTACCTTTATATTGTAAATAATATATTTCATATCCCATGCCACCAATCTGGCTGATAAGCCCTGTGAAAATGGTTGCTATAACAAGAGCCCCATAATCATTTTCAAACAGGAGTCTAGCAAGAATAATTGAACTTAAAGCAGATATTCCCCTTGAAATAAAACTACCAATCAGAACAATTTTTCCGGCTTTGATTACTTTTGATGTCAATTAATAATTAACTTACAGGTTGAACATCCTCAAGACAAAGCAGTAACGTTTATCCATTGCCAGATAAAAAAACTATTATCATTTTTACCTTTCAGATAGCTATCCCATATCTTACTGACTTCTGATTGAATAACAAAATCATTTTTAGCAAATAATCCAATAATACTCTCAGTATAATCCCTGAGATCTCCTGCTAACCACTCTCGCTGAGGGGTCTGAAGCGGACGTTTTGGAGAAAAGGCAATGTCGCTTCCGAGTAAGTGCTTTACCAGGTTGCGTAACATCCATTTTGAAATGCCATTCTTGATTTTTATATTACGTGGTTGAGAAAAAGCAAGTTCCACAAGACGATGATCAAGAAACGGTTCACGCAACTCGGTGCTGTGCATCATGCTGGCACGGTCATTGAACCTGAGTGCCCGTGGAATCTTTGTATAAAAAAGATCCCTGTATTGCAGGTTCATCAGGGTGTCTTCAAATGGGGCAGGATAGGCATCCTTGTCAGCCAGCTGCCGGAATTCGGTCTCAAGCACCTCAGGCCTTACCGGCGAGGATTTAGTACCTTGCACTGTATACCCGGAATCATTTTGATAATAATCATAACCTGCCCATGCCTCATCCATGCCCTGCCCGTCAAGAAGAACAATAACACCCTTCTGCCTGGCATACTCAAAGATTAGACTGTAGGCTAATGTAGGAAATCCTCCGAAAGGTTCATCCTGGAAGTAACTCACCTTTTCAATAAGTCGAGGTACATCGATGCTAGTCAACAGAACCCGGTTCAGGGGTTTCCCGGTGAAAGATATTAAGTTTTCAACCCATGGCAGTTCATCATAGTCAGGATGGCCTGTATAAAAAGTAAAAGCTTCAATAGAATTGTTATCAGGATATTCATTGTTTATAATGGCCAGAAGTGCAGAAGAATCCAATCCGCCGCTGATATTGAAACCAACCGGTACATCAGAACGGAATCTGAATCTTATACTTTCTTTCAGAAGCGCAAAATATTTCTCATTCAAAGATAATGAGTCCAAAAACCCTGATTCTTTAATCCTTGAAACAAAGTCATACCACCTTACCGGTTTTATCTCATCTGGAGTTAACTGATGATCTACATCAACTTCCAGCCAATAACCTGCAGGAAGCTGATGAATGTTTTTCCAGAATGTTTCATGAGGCATACCGTATGACCCGTAAACGAGGTACTTTGCCAATACACTTAAATTCTTTTCGCGAGGCATTCCTGCCGCCCATAAAGTCTTTATCTCACTTGAAAAAATAAAGTCACCTTTTGAAACAGAATAATAAAATGGCTTCACACCAAAGCGATCACGTGCTGCAAATAACTTTTTATTTTGCCGGTCCCAGATTGCCAGTGAAAACATTCCGTTGAGCCTGTGAAGCATCTCCCTACCCCATTTGTTCCATGCTGCAATAACAACTTCTGTGTCTGATTCTGTTTTAAAGTTGTACTCATGGAGTTCTTCCTTCAGTTCCCTGTAATTATATATCTCTCCGTTCAGTACAATAATGAACCGACCACAGTTGCTGATCATTGGCTGATCGGCTCTATGATTGAGATCAATGATACTCAATCTGTTATGGCCCAAGGCAATGTATTCATCAGCCCAATGACCTGTGCCATCAGGCCCTCTGTGAGCCTGAACTTTAAGCATCGTGTCAAGTACTTCAGAGCTTTCAGGGAAAAGTCCGATTATTCCCGCTATGCCACACACTTTTCTTTAGCCTTTAAAAAGATAATCGAATTCCTTAAGCTTTCCTTCCTTCAAGACCAGTACAATTTCTTCTGCTGCCCGCCAATCTTCAAGATTATCAATGTTTACATGATACACATGTTCGGAAACAATATATCCTATTGAACGGCCATACAATGAATGCATCTTGGTTATCACTTCGGTACAGGTCAGGTATAAGGATCCGTCACGGTGGTAAACCTTTGGAAGGAGCTGTCTTCGGCTGATAATTTCGTTCTCACCGGTTACGAGTTTAAGTAAATGATCGTCCAATTCTTCAAATGTCCAATGAGGATTGTACTTTTCAGGTACTGAAAGAACAGATATCAGTGAATCAGAACCGCAATCAGTAAACCTGTCTATTGCCAGGTCAATAAAACCTTCTGCCCTGAAGGGGCATGTCGGCTGCAAAAGACAGACAGCATCATATTCTTTTCCTGATTTATTCAGGCAGTCAAGGGCATGAACAATAACATCAATCGTTGACGTTGTATCTGATGCTAGTGTGATAGGTCTCATAAACGGTACTTCAGCACCAGCCTTTTCTGCTATACGTGCAATGTCAGGACTATCGGTTGATACAACAATATCAGTCAGTAATTCTGATTTTACAGCTGCGGCAATAGTATATTCAATAAGCGGCCTGCCTGCAAGAAGCTTAATGTTTTTGCCAGGAACACCTTTAGAACCTCCGCGAGCTGGTATCAGTGCAAGTATCTTCATCAGAACGTAATTGTTTTATGAAACTTTAGGGGTATTGACGCAAGGAGTTCTGCAATCTGCCTTCCTGCATCACCCTTGCCGTAGATATCAGAGGGTTCAGCCTTACCGTTCATCACGCAGGTCTGGACTGCTTCAAGTATCTGATCCCTTGAATAATCAACATCAATCACATTATTGCCTCTCTCACGCCTGTTCTGTCTGCTTCCTATGTTGACTGCAGGTACTCCAAGGCATGCACACTCACGTATGCCCACACTCGAGTTTCCGACAATACATTTTGAGTTAACAAGCAGCCTCAGGAAATCTTCTCCATCCATATTTTTAAAGAAGTGCATGTGATTTAGCTGAAATTTTTCCCTGAAAGCTCTTATACCGGTTGAAGTACCATCAGAGCCAGCGTCAACATTAGGCCAAAACCACAAAACTGATTTATCAAAGTCTTTAAGAGCACATAGTGTCTCTTCTATATGTGTCCGACTTTCCCTGTACTCATTCGTAACAGGATGCTGCATAACAACAATATACCCTGCGTTAATTGAAGGTTTTGCGCCTACCCCGCCATACTTCTCATAAGGATCAAAATTCATCTCTGGCTTTGCGGCTACCCTGACAGCAATATCTATTGAAGGACAACCGGTATTGAACACAAATTCAGACTCTTCGCCAAGCCTCAACACTCTCTGCCTGGCTCCTTCGGATGCAACAAAATGATAATCTGCAAGCTTTGTAATACTATGCCTGACTTTTTCATCGATGCTTCCTGAAACCTCGCCTCCCTGAATATGGGCAAGCGGTATGTTCATGTAAGTTGCGGCCACCGCTGTTGCCATCGTCTCAAAACGGTCAGCCACTGTAACAATTATATCAGGCTTTAGATTATTAAAGACGGTTGACAACTCAAGTATGCCTATCCCGGTTGTCTTTGCGGCCGACATCAGGTTTTCACCTTCAAGCACATTAAAAACACGGCTTACTACCTCAAACCCGTCCTTTTCAATGAAGTTTATCGCTGTTCCATATCGATCAAGAAGGGCTGAACCTGACACAACAAGCTGCAATTCAAGCTGCGGATGTTCCTTAATTGCCTGAAGTACAGCCTTTACCCTGCTGTAACTCGGGCGCGCCGTTATGACAACACATATTTTTCTTTTACTCATAACAGATTTTCTGGTTTTAAAAATGACCATGCTTTAAGATCAACTTTCAACTTCCTGCCTAATACTGATTTGTATTCTGAGGCAGAAATACCATATCCCCTTGGTTTCTTTGCCTCAAGAATTTCCAATGTAATTTCCGTTCCTGACTTTATATCCCTGTTCACCGCAAGTGATTTTTCAAAAATATCTTTCAGATCAGAGAATTGAGAAATCTCATTTTTTTTCACAGTTTTGTTCAGTGCGGTTCTTATCTGCCGGATACCTTTAACCAGTAATCTTACCTGATCAATAGTTAGTGATGCAGGGGAATCAGGTCCGAACATTCGTTTGTCAAATGTTACATGAAACTCAATAATCTCCGCACCAAGAGTCGTGGCAGCAAGGCATGCAAACAGATCACCCGAATGATCACTAAAACCAACCGGTACATGATAACGATCCTTGAGTTCGCTTATGACATTTAAACCCCATTGCTCAGGTTTTGTTGGATAAGCAGTTGTACACTGCAGTATTGAGAAATCGCGATTTTGTGATCTCAGGAATTCCGTTGCCCTGTCAAGCTCTTCATATGAGCTCATGCCTGATGAAAGAATTACTGGTTTGCCTGTGCCTGCGATTTTATCGAGCAATAGCAGATTTGAAACTTCGCCTGACCCTATTTTATATCTTTTGACACCTGTTTTTTCAAGAAGGTCAACAGAGGCATTGCTAAACACTGATGCCATGAACTCCATGCCACATTCATCACAATGCTTCTTTAGACCAATCCATTGGTCAGGTGTGAATTCCATCCGTTTCCAGTAGTCATACCTGGTTGCATCTTCATAACTAAATTTTACCCTGAAAGGTTCATAGATACTGCTTTCTGCTTCGGCAATATGGACCTGAAACTTAACAGCATCAATGCCTGTATCTTTCAGGGCATCAATGAATGAATGAGCAATTCCCAGACTGCCATCATGAGACTGGGCTATTTCTGCAATTATAAAAACATCTTTACTTTTCATCAGATATAGTTATATTATTTATGGTTCCAGGTTAAGGCAAGACAAAAGGGAAAGCCTGCGTTGCTGCACAGAATTGAACATGGAGTCAGAGTGCAATAGCCTGAAGGTTTGAAGTCTTAAGGTCTGAAAAAAATAGATTTGACTTGTAATTCTGTTTGATTTAACTTTAAGGTTGTGAAAGTTAACTCTAAACATTATGCCATGAAGTCAAAATTCTTTACTCTTGACTGGAAAGACCTGCTGAGAGGTCTGCTGATTGCTTTCCTTACTGCCATACTTACCGGTGTCATTAATATCCTTGATACCGGGGCTGTTTTTACCTGGATAACTATCAAACCGGTGCTGATTGCTGGTATCTCCGCAGCGTTGTCTTACCTGCTGAAGTGCCTGGCCACAAACTCGAATGACCAGATGTTCAAACGTGAGCCCCGGCTGGCCTAAAGTCCAAAATGTCCCGTGTCAATCCACTTCATGTCTATCAGTGACCAGAAGTCGATAGCGAGACCGTTAAGAACATAGTCATAAGGCAGCCACCCATAGCCTTCGTCGCCCCAGCCCTTGCCCCAGGAGTTGCGGATAAGCAATGCGCCCCTGGTTGACTGGTTGCACTTCAGATTGGTGATCTTGTGTTCATCATCATAACCGACAGCCATGACGGCATGACCCCACTGGGCCTTCTCGCCATTGCAGGGATAGGGGATATCTCCCGGTGATGCCGATTCCTCAAATGATTCAAATCCCCAGAAACCAAACATGGAAGGTATCCCGGCTGTCAGGTAGCTTTTGACCGAAGCCAGTACATCAGCAGCCGGAACTTCCGAACCCTGGGGGTCATGACAGAAATATTTGACTGTTGAATAGTTCTCTGCAAGAGCATAGACAAACCCGGTTGGCTCCCTGTCAAAGTCCTTCACCCTGTAGGGCCAGTACTTCTCATCAGGCACACCGCAGAGTACAAGGGCTCCCATGGTCTCGCGCAGCCAGGCGCCTGTATCACCCGTGACCTGCATCAGGTTGCGGGTTGTCTTGTAAAGGAAGAGCCTTGAAGCATCAATATGCTTTCCGTAGGCACGTTTCTCAAAGTACTCCACGATTCCTGCAGCGGCATGTGCGGTACAGGCACCCAGATCGCGCTGGTTTTCAATTGGGCTGCACCACTCGCGCAGATCAACGGATGAGCTCTGAGTCAGCCTGAAAGAGCGCATGGCCAGATCCTTTTTATCCACCTTTGGGAACTTCAGTTTCCGGTTAAATGTCGTTATCTGGCGATGCAGTGGTGTGTAGTCGCGCAGGTCGGGATGCGGGGCGAGCCATCCGGTGCCTACCTTATACGGCACACCGGTGACCCATATCTTCCGGTTAAGCACTCTGTTCTTCATTGTTCCACCTCCCTCAATACTGTTCCACCAGGAGCAGGCAGAATCTCAAACAATCTGAAACACTTTCCTTCTTCCGGCTGCTGCCCCGGAGGAGCAGTGAATGTCCGGGCAGCATAGGCACTTTTGGAGAGCATGGCCGCAAAGGCCTCCATACTTTCAGGGAGCTGCGAGTCGGTGGCAACACCGTACGACTCCAGGGCACTGTTCTTAAATGCCATCTTCAGCTCGCTGGCGCCAATGCCAGGCTTCAGAGCCATGAACTGAGGATTTGCCAGATCAGGCAAATAGACAACTGAGGTCTTAACCGTGTTATCCTTTTCTGCCATATATTCAACAAGCAGATAGGGTTTGAGAGTGTAGAAGCGGATACCGGTTTCGTCTTTCAGTGCCGCATCAGAGTAGACTTTAACAGTGGCACAACCTGTCATGAGGATACCTGCCACAACTGCAATCAGGGTAGATAGGCTTTTCATAATCAGTAGATTTTATCAGACTCTACTAAATTAGAAAAGAAACAGATTCATGTCAAATTTTTTTGATGACCAAAACACAGAACAGCTCAAAGAGCTTTAGTCCCCAGGCTTTCAGGTTTTTAACCTATTTTGAGATAAATGACGCCCTCTAGGGTGGTTTTGTCAAAGACGCCTCGACCGTCAATGAGGAGAGGTGTTTTCATCAGTGACCTAACCTTCTGCCAATCGGGCATGCGGTACTCCTTCCACTCTGTCACATGAAAGAGAACATCAGCTCCATCAATGGCATCATAAATATCTTCTGCATACTCTATTGTGTCTCCGAGCCTGCGCCTTGCCTCATCCATTGCTGCAGGATCGTAGGCCCTGACAGTGCATCCGGCTTCAAGGAGCTGGCTGATCAGCGTCAGTGACGGCGCTTCACGCATATCATCGGTCCCGGGCTTGTATGAGAGACCCCAGATGGCTGCTCTCCTGCCCCTGATATTGCCTCCGTAATATTCACTGAACTTTGTGAAAAGCACTCTCTTCTGGCGCTCATTGACAACATCTACTGATTCCAAAATGGTTAATGGTGACTGAAAATCCTTCCCTGTTTTTATGAAAGCCCTGAGATCCTTGGGGAAGCATGATCCGCCAAAACCAGGTCCGGGATAGAGGAACTTACTGCCGATACGGGAGTCAGATCCGATACCCTGCCTGACCATGGCCACGTCAGCGCCCACCTTCTCACACAGGTTAGCGATCTCGTTAATGAAGCTGATGCGTGTAGCCAGCATGGCATTGGCAGCATACTTGGTCATCTCCGCAGAGGGAATATCCATGAAGATAACCCTGAAGTTATTGAGCAGCATCGGGGCGTAGAGACGGGTCATTAATTCCCTTGCCCTTTCGCTGTCAACTCCTACCACCACACGGTCAGGCTTCATGAAGTCGTCAATGGCAGCACCCTCCTTCAGGAACTCAGGGTTAGATGCAACATCAAATTCAATATTCCTGCCACGTTTCTCAAGCTCATCTTCTATCGTATTCCTGACCATTTGTGACGTGCCCACCGGCACTGTACTCTTGGTTACAACCAGGATATACTTTTCAAGGCTCTCACCGATCTTACGGGCCACATCCAGCACATGACCCAGGTCAGCGTTGCCATCTTCTGCCGCAGGTGTTCCCACTGCTATGAAGAGTATCTCCACATCATTGAGGCTCTCAGCAAGATCCGTGGAAAAGAAGAGCCTTCCTGCCTTCATATTGCGTTGGACGAGATCTTCAAGTCCGGGCTCATAGATGGGTATTATCCCATTTTTGAGCCTGGCGATCTTTTCCCTGTCAATATCGATGCAATGTACCATTGCACCGAGTTCGGCAAAGCAGGCACCACTGACCAGACCTACGTAGCCGGTACCTACGACGGAAATATTCATATTGTTTTGTGATTAAAACAGATAGTCCCGGCACGGCAGTGTATCGGGATCAAATGAACGCACTACTTCTGGTAGAGGATTCCCAGCTTCATATTGATAAATGAATCACGGTACCCGGGACCGTCTTCAAAGACATTGCGATTCCATTGAGAAAGCAGTCCAGTTGCAAAAGAGAGGTGCAGATTCTTCGCAATCGGAACAGTCAGTCCGGCGCCAGGATTAACGAAAACCCTTGAAAGATCTTTGAAATTCTTGAAGTTTGCCATAAACCCGCCCGTGCCCATTAAAAAGAACTTGACACGCTGTCTCCCCAGATACCACCGTACATCTCCGAATATCGGGATATCATAGCCTCCGTTATACTGATAATAGCCGATACCTCCACCCAGGGCAATGCCTGATCCGAAGCGCCAGCCCAGGGTGTTTGTAATGCCGGCATAGTATTCAGCAAAAGGTTCATCAATCTCTTTGAGTCCGAAGCCGTACTGAGCCTCGGTAAGATTGTAAAAACCTCCTGTCATTTCTGAGAGAGGCCTTGCTGCAGCTGAGTAGAGCCTGTGTGTACGCCAGAAATCCTGCCTGAGCTGCAGGAATTCTATTTTATCCAGGTGCCAGCACCGGTCGGAAGCTCTCTGTGCGCTGGCATAAGAAGCTGTCAGCAGGAAAACAATGGCAATAGTGTAAAGTCTTTTCATGATGGTCCTTTTTTTAAGAGTGAATGACTTCGGCGGCTAATTTACAAATTATTTTTAGTTACATGTTTAGCAGCAGGAAAAAAACCCGGTAATATCCTTCAGCGTATTAGCTAATTCATCTATTTTAAACGCATTTAGTTACCACCCGAACAGCAGTCCCAGCTTCAGGTTGATAAAGCTGTCATGCCAGGGGGCGTCGAAGCTGGGATCATCAAATATTTCACGGTCAATCTGGGTGAAGAGACCTGTGGAGAAAGAGAGTTGTGTGCTTTTAATAAATGGCACAGTCACTCCCACGCTTGGGTTTCCAAAAATCCGTGAATAATCCCTGAAATTGTCAAAATTCAGAAGGAATCCTGCAGGCATAGCGACAAAAAACTTAACCTTCCGGCCTCCCATAAAATACCTGATATCAGCATAAATTGGTATAGTGTATCCGCCGTTGTATTTCAGGAATCCCGCACCTCCACCGATGGCAAATCCACCCGGATAACTCCAGCCAAGAGCCGTGGTAGCCCCTGTAACATGATGGGCGAAAGGAGGCTCAATAATACAGAGGCCGAAGCCATACTGCACTTCAGTGAGACTGTACATCCCGCCACCCGGATGGGCATCTGGCCGTTCTTCGGCGGTGAATATCTTATAACTCTTCCAGAAATCCTGCCTGTGATCTAGGAACTGCAGCCTGTCGGAGTGCCAGCAACGTTCTGTGACTGCCTGTGCTGTAGCCCGGGATGCCATCAGAGTGATCAGAATTGCAATGACAATGAATCTTTTCATATGCTTCTTATTCCATGATTGAACGTTATCTGCGTCTGCCCGGTAAGTTACAAATTTATTTTTTGCCTTTAAGTTCAAAGCCCAGTTTGAAGTTGACAAACGACTTGCGGGCGTTGGGGCCACCTGTTGTAACCATCAATCCTGTTGAGAAGCTGACAGATTTTCTGTTGGCAGCAACATATTTCAAACCGACTGAAGGATTAATAAAGACCAGGGTATTGTTCAATTCTTCAAAATCAAGCATAATACCCCCGGCGCCCGCAAGGAAAGGCACAATCTCCTGCGCATTGAAGCTGTACCTGATATCAAGGTAAACGGGGAAAAGTGTTGCCTCATCATGAACATGAAACCCTATTCCGGCTCCGGCCCTGATATTCCGTGCAAATTGATAGCCTGCCACCGTAGTAAGGCCGTAATAGTATGCAGACAATGGATCGTCAACCTGTCCAAGTCCGATTGCCCCGGTAAGCTCTGTTATGCTCACGAACCCGGGACGCCAGTCGTAGGTGACCTTAGGGGTTCTGGCAATGCGCTCGTCAGGCTGAGCAGTGGCTCCAGCCAGGCAAGACAGGAAAAGCAGGAGAGTGAGTTTTGTTCTCATTTCGGTAAGTCTGAGGATCATTAGTTTTCAGTCATTTGTGTAGTAACCGGAAGATTTGCTGCCGTTTTTTGTGTAGTAGTTACCGGGATCATAATAACGATTGCCATAGCCAAGTGAGTATCCGTAGCGAAGGCCGTAACCATAATAACCGGAGGTTGAAATATCATTTACCAGTATTGCCACATTGGGCATCTCACCCTTGCGGAAGATCTCATCAAGCAGCTGGACTGAACCACGGGTTGTGTATCTCTGGCGGACAATAAAGAGTGTAACATTTGCCAGCTTGCTCAGCAGGAGAGCATCTGTTACAATGCCTACCGGCGAAGTGTCAATAATGATTGTGTCAAACTCCTCTTTTGCCCTCTCAACGAACTCAGTCATCCTGGGTGAACCTATGAGCTCGGCAGGATTGGGAGGTATCGGTCCTGACGGGGCGAACCAGAGGTTCTCTATCTCTGTGGGCACGATCACCTCCTCAAAGGTGGCGCTTTCACTGAGAAACTGGCTCATACCATGCCCGTTCCCGGCCTTCAGTATGGTATGGACACGCGGTTTGCGAAGGTCAAGTCCAACTATAAGGACCTTCTTGTTCATCATGGCAATGATTGTAGCCAGATTCACCGAGACAAAGGTCTTCCCTTCACCGCTGACGGGAGAGCTGATGATAATGACCGGACATTTGTTCTGGCCCGTATAGAACGCCAGCGAGGTGCGTACGGCCCTGAAACTCTCTGCAAGCGTGCTGCCGGGCTTCTCTGCAACAGGATTTTCCATATTGTATTCGGAATGGCTGATATAGCCGATTATCGGGGCTTTGGTCAGACGTTCAATATCATGCCTTCCTATAATCTTGTTGTTAAGCAGGTCAAAGATGACTATGATGACCATTGGAACAATCAGTCCGAACAGAAGGGCAACAAGATAGTTCTTCATCGTCTGTGGCCTGATCAGAGAGCTGTTCTGCACTATGGCCTCATCTATAATTCGGTTGTCGGTGATCTGGGAGGCTTTGGCAATACCGGCCTCAGCCCTGCGCTCAAGGAGATATGTATAAACAGAGTTGTTGAGGTCAAACTTACGCTGAATTCCAATGAGGCGGCGCTCCGTGCCGGGCAGTTTCCCAAGCTCTTTCTCAACTGATGCTATGCGCTGATCAACATTATTGACTGAAAGCCGGAGCTGGCTGATGGAGCTATTAATATTCTCCTTCAGCGCTGCACGGGAATCTTCAAGCTGCTGACTCAGGAGCTTAAACTGGGGTTGGTTTTCATTGACATTGAAAGCCATCTGCTTCTTTTGCTGCTGCAAGCCTGCAAACTCACCCACAAGCCTGACCAATACAGGATCAGTAACTCCCATGATGCTTGGAGAGATGAGGTCTTCACTCTCATCCCTGGCCTCGAGATAATCATTGAGGTACTCATAGTATTGCATCTGCAGTCCGAGCATATTCTTTTCGCCTTCAAACTTCTCGAGTCGCTGCAGCACCAGGGTGCCCTCAAGGGTGAGATCAACAAACCGGTTGTTGAGACGAAAATTTTCCATTGAGTTTTCTGCAATCCTCAGTGAGTCGGAGATGAGCCCCAGCTGTGCCTCAATGAACTGGATGGTATTATCTGCTGCCCTGCTCTTCCACTCCATCCCCTGACGAATGTACATCCTCATGAGAGTATTGAGGTAGTCAGCTCCCTGCTGCGGGGAGTAACCCTCAAAAGTAAGATTGAAGACGCTGGCGTAATTCTCCACCGCCTTCACCTTAAGATTAGAACGATATCTGTTTGCCAGAATTTCAGGAGATTCAAACCAGACGAGCCAGCGCTGTCCCTCAGAAAAATGTGAGGAGCTGTCCCGCGGCTCCAGAACAAAGTTAAATCCGTAGAGATCAAAAGTCTCTCCAATCCTGAATTCCTGTTCAGAATTGCCTTTCCTGCTCCTGCCGGTTGGTTTATCCTGAGGTGTTACAATAAATGATTCCGGCCCTGTGAATCTGATCATAAGCGACTTACCGGAAGGCTGCTCATCAGTCAGCTTGCGCAGCACGAAGGGCGAGGTCATATATGTCCGCTGTCCCTGAATGCCATTGCGGTTCACGGGTATGTATGCCACATGATGCTCAGGCATCTCTTCTATGACACGGTAATTCAGGGTATAGGATTTCAGGATGGCAACCTCATCTTCAAGATTGGGACGCGGGTTATAGGGACTCCCCGTAAAGATCTGTTCCATGTTTGCTATGGCGCCGGTTGTCTGCTGCTCCTTTATCAGGAGTGTGCTGTTCACACTGTAAACCTTCTGGGTGTACCGGTTAAAGATGTATGCAATACACAATGCCAGGAACAGCGCTGCGGCAATCCAGAGCCAGTTGCTGATGAACAGGGAGACGTAACGCATCAGGTCGATGTCGTCACTGGGAGGAGCGGGTTTCTTGGTAGTTTCCATGAGTTGATTATGAAGCAGGATATGGATAGAGGGATATACTTTTTGCTCCCGGCCCGGGGCCGGTTTTTTCAGTTTTTAACAATACCCCGGTCGGTCAGTCACATTAGATAAAGTGGCTAACAAACTGAAATTCTTTAAAATAATACACGAGCCGGTCCTTTTGTTCACGGCTATAATTAATGCCTTCTTTTCCCTTAGATTGGGCTGCCATCAGGGGCAGTTTTGGTGGCCAAATATAAGTAAATTTATAATGCATTCATGTTGTCGAGCATACTTTTAAAAAAGGCGCCGGTAATCTCAGAGGTTTTCGTGGAGAGGATTGTTTCACGGAGAAGAAGACCCATTTTTCGCGTCTCCGAAGGGTGATCCCTGCACCAGTTAAGCCTGAGGGTCATCTGTCTCAGAACCTCAGCATCTGAAAGAGTGGAGTCAATAATAAACCCGTTGACTCCATCTTCGATAACCTCAGGGACAACACCCACACGTGTGGCGATGACGGTACGGCCGCAGGCGCCTGCCTCAAAGAGAGAGAGCGGATTGCCCTCGGTCACGGAGGCTATCAGAACAACATCAACATCATTGTACATCTGCCGCAACTCATCCCTGCTCATATTCTGACCCACCCTCAGCTCTACACCGGCAGCCCTGCAGGCCGGCTCAACCACCTCATAGAAACGCTTTACCCTGCAGCCATTCAACCTGCGACCGGCATTCCCGCTCCAGCCGGCAACAATGGTTTCACCCGTGCGCTCCTTCTCCATGTAAAACTGCCGCGTGTCAACCCCGTCAGGCAACACCACGGTGTTCCTGAAAAAGGGGCTGATCTCCTCAGCCTGCTGCCGGTTGGCAACAACCAGAAGCGAGGCATGCCTTACCATATTATATATATACCTCCAGGGAATGAATGAACCAAGGTAATAATGGCTGTACAAACCCTTGATCAGGCGACCGTGAAACAGCTCGTCATGCTTCGAGGGGGTGTGGTTGTAGTTATAAAGCAGATCGAATCCGGCAGGGTCAATCTCCGGTTTGTCTTCAAGGAAGAATATCTCAGCCTGCCACCCGTCGCCCAGAAACCGTGCCTTCTCCAGGGCCTTGTCATGATATGCCCAGCCCCTTTTGTCGACAAGTATTGCCAGGCGATGGATGCCGTCAGCAGGCTGCAGGCGGCCGGCTCTCTGATCCTCCGGTGCAGGGGAAGGGTCAATGGCGTTCACATTGTGCCGTGGCAGCACCAGTGATTTGTTCTGCGGAAGGGAAATAATTTTCCGCTGATAATAGTTGTTGAGGAAACCCTTCATTGTTCAGGGTCACTCTTCATTGTAGTAAGAGCCGGCGTTGTTGCGGGCGCCCTTGCCGTAGGGGGTGTGTCCGTAATATTTGTAACCGTAGTTGTAGCCGTAGGCATATCCCATGGTGTATCCGTAACGGAGACCGTAACCATAATAACCTGACATTGAGATATCATTCACAATAACCCCGAGATTCGTAATCTCCTTGTTCATGTAGATCTCATCGATGAGATGAAGGGTGCTCTTATCGGTGTAGCGCTGCCGCACAACGAAAAGGGTCATGTCGGCATGGCCGGCAAGTACCAGTGCATCGGTGACAACAGCAGCGGGAGGTGTGTCAATGATGATGTAGTCAAACTGCTTCCTGGCCTCTTCCAAGAACTCGTCCATGCTCTTCCGCTCTATGAGCTCGGCCGGGTTGGGAGGAACTGGACCGGCGCTGGCAAACCAGAGGTTCTCTACGGATGTAGTCTGGATGATATCTTCGAATCTGCTGTTGCCACTGAGGAGAGTGCTCATCCCATCGTCATTGTGAAGCTTCAGTATCCTGTGTATCCGTGGCTTGCGCAGATCGAGGCCCACCAGCAGCGTCTTCCTGCCAAGCATAGAGATGATGCAGGCCAGGTTCACCGCCACGAAGGTCTTGCCCTCACCGCTGATGGTAGAGGTGATGGCAATCACCGCTGGCTGATCATCGGGGATGAAGTACTTCAGCGAGGTGCGTATGCTGCGGAAGCTCTCGGCAAGGGTGCTGCCCGTCTTCTCCACCACAGGCAGCTCAGTACCGTAGCTGTTATGGCTTATAAACCCGAGTATCGGCGCCCTGGTGGCTCTCTCGACATCCTTTTTGTCAATCACCTTATTGTTCAGCAGGTCTATCACCACTATAGCCAGCGCCGGCAGCAGCAGCCCGAGGATCAGCGCCATCATGTAATTCTGGCGTGTACGCGGCCTGACACGAACGGCATTGTACGCCTCAGCTCGGTCTATCTCCCTGCTGTCAGAGACCCTCGATGCCCTGGCAATACCCGCCTCTGCCTTCTTCTCAAGCAGGAAGTTATATACTGTGTTGTTCAGATCGAAGTCGCGCTGAATCTGTATCAGCCTCCTCTCCGTTCCGGGAAGCCGTCCCATCTGCCGCTCAACGTCAGTTATACGTGCCTGGACGTCACCGGCAGATATCTTCAGCTGGTTTATGCTGTTATTCACGTTTTCAAGGAGTGCAGCCCTAGCCCGCTCAACATTGCCGGTGATGAGGTTGGCTGCCGGGAGATCATCCTTAACCATGAATCCCAGCTGTTTCTGCTGCAGCTGCAGGCTGGAGAGCTCCTCAACCAGTCGTATGAGCAGCGGGTCAGTGACGCCCATCACACTTGGAGAGACAATCAGTCCGCTCTCATTGCGCGAGACGAGGTACTCCTTCAGGTACTCATAATACTGTATCTGGAGGTTGAGTGTATTCTTCTCGTTCTCATACCGCTCAAGGCGCTGCAGCACCAGGTTCCCCTCGGTGGTGAGGTCGACAAACCGGTTATTGAGGCGGAAGCTCTCCATGTCATCCTCGGCGCTGCGCAGCGAGTCGGAGATGAACCCCAGCTGGCTGTCGATGAACCTGATGGTGTTCTCCGCAGCCTCGTTCTTCCAGTCAAGCCCCAGTTTCCTGTACTCATTCATCAGGGTGTTCAGGTAATCAGCCTCCTGCTCGGGCACCAGGCCGCTGATGGTGAGTGTCACGAGGGTGGCTTCCTCCTCTATCGGCTCCACCGAGAGGCGCGAGCGATACCTGTTTGCCAGCGCCGCCGGGGTGGCGACATAGAACCAGTACCTGTTCGAGCCGTCAGGCTCAAAGGGTGATACCTCGGTGCTGCGCGGCACAATGGTGAAATCAAAGCCAAACCGTTCAAATTTCTCTCCGAAGCTGTGTTCTCCCTCATAGTCATCGTCCTCGATGGTCATGAGGTATCTCTCAGGTGATAGGATCTTTATGTCAACTCTTTTGCCCGGCTGGAACCTGACGGTGGCGGTGTCAAGATTCACCACGAAGGGCGAGTTGCGGTACATCCTGCTCTCAGCTATGCCCCTCCGGCCAACAGCGGTATAGACCACGTGAAAATCTGTGAGCCTGTACATCACCTTATGGTTGAGGTCGAACGACTTGAGGATGCCTATCTCGTTCCTGATGTTCTGGCGCGGGCGGAAGATATCGCCGCCGGGGATCACCTTGTCCACCTCGGCGAAGCCGCCGCCATACTCATCATCACTGATAAGCATGGTGCTCTGGACGGTGTACAGCTCCTCGCCCCAGCGGTTGACGCCGTAAGCGATGGCCAGGGTCAGGAAGAGCGCTGCGGCAAACCAGTACCAGTTGCTGATGAAGAGCGAAAAATACCTGCGGAAGTCGATCCCTTCACTTTCCGGTATGTAGTAGCTCTGTTCCCGGTTTTCCATTGTTATTTGCTTTTAATTGTTTCTGTCATCCTTCCGTCAGGGTTTCAAGTATTGCATTATGCAAGACTCCTGTCATCATCCTTCATCAATCACCGCAGAACCTGCCCCGGCAGCTTTTGGCTACCGGAGGGTTCAATAATTGTATAACGCAAGAAACACAAAAAAAATCTTCCTTTCTCTCTTACTTGAAGTAGTTTATCAACAGCAGGGTGGTAGATATTGTGCTGGTGACCGTGGCGAGGATGAACGAGATTGTCGGCAGGTTAACGCTGAAGACCTTCTTCGGGTTGGGCTGCACTATCACCACATCGTTGGGGGTGATGAAGTACGCGGGCGACGAGAGGAGGCTCTTGTCCTGCAGGTCAATGTGGTATGTAAGGGTCTGTTCGCCCTGCGGGCGGATAACGAGGATTTTCTCCTTTGTGCCTGTCTCGGAGATGCCTCCCGCGCGGCCGATGGCCTCGAGGACGGTGAGCTGGTCATTGTAGTTGACGTAGCTGCCGGGAGCCCTCACCTCACCTATGACGGTGAACTTGAAGCTCATCAGGCGCACCTCTACATAGGCGTGGCGGAAGAGCGCGTCGATCTTCTCCTGGAAGAGGTCACGTATCTCGTAGATGGTCATGCCTGCCACCGGGATGTCTCCGAGCAGCGGGAGGGTGACGTAGCCCTGCGGGTTGATGCTGTAGCCCATCATGTAGGCGGTACCCTCATTGGAGATGTAGTTCATATTGGTGGAGAGGCGGTCAGTGAGCATCTCGGTGAGTGTTCCCTCGGGGGTTTGTGCCTTGACGCTGACATAGATGATGTCACGTGGCTGTACCTTGTAGTCAGGAACCTCCATGGGAAACTGGTTTGCTCCGTCGACCTCTTCGAGGTTATTGAGGTATGAGAGTTCCTTCTGGGTGGAGCAGCCGGCCATGAGGAGGAGCAGTGCCAACAGGGGGAACAGCGTCTTTGCATGTCTGTGGTCTGAAGGTTTGTAGGTCATAGTTTTCGGACGGGTATTTGGCGTATTAAATATCTGTATTTTTCCCGATTTTACGTATGGAGTTGGTTTTAATATCCACGGTGAGGTTCATTCCGGGCTGTATGATTCTTATCACCACCTTGTGTTTGCGGCCAACGCGGATCAGTTCGCCCCGGAGGCCGGTAAGGCTGCCTACGGTGACTTCTACCATGTCACCCTTTTCATAAACATCGGCGCTGATCTCCACCTCGGCGTCGCTGCCACAGAGTATGCGGAGGTTATCGATCTGCTCCTCCGGGATGGGAACCGGTTTGCCCTGTATCATGATGAACTTGACCACCCCCTCTGTCTTGCGTACGGTGAAGTACTCGCGCTGAATAATTTTAACGAAAACATAAGAGCTGATGAGTGGTCTCTCAACCAGCTTCTTGCGGTCTGACCACTGACGGAGTGTTTTCTGGAGGGGGAGGAATGATTCGATGCCCTGTTCGAGGAGCCGTTCATGGACCCGTTTCTCTGCCCTGGAGTTGGTATAGACGGCATACCATATCTTCTCAGGTCTCTTCAGTTCCCTTGGTACCTGTGAAGTGGCATCGCCCGGCAACGGGGCGGCCGGCAACGGGGCGGAGGCCGACGATGTGGCGGCATGCGGCGGAGCAGAGGCCGGCAACGGGGCAGAGGCCGGTGGCGTGGTTACAGCCGGCTGTGACTGGGTTTCTTCCATGGTCCTTTTCAGTATGCAAAACTAATAAATTTTTGCGACGGACGATATGGCATTGGAAATGCCATGCCCCCGCCTGCCCGCCACTACAATCCATGAAGCCCTGCAGGCACTGATTGCCATGTTGATCCCGGTCAACAATCTATTAATATATGTGTATCAGAGACGGTTTTCAGGCTTCGTCAAACTGCCTGTAAGCATACCTAATATGAGAGCTCCGGCTGAATGAATTCTTCAGAATCCCCATACCACCCCGCCACTGATTGTGGTGGTGCGGCCATAGAGGTGAGAAGGGTACCACTCTCCGGTGCCGGTGACATCGCGCAGGGTCACAGAAGCCCGTGCCTGCACTCCGCCGGTAATCATGTAACTGACATCCAGGCCGGCGGTGTTGTTTTTCCACTCGATTGATTCAAGGTAGCGCAGGCCGATCCTGGAGCCGCCAATACTCTGATAGTCGGGACCCCTCTCAGACCACTCATACCACAGCCTGACACCTGCAGCACGCAACGGCCTCCAGTCGAGGGCAAAATACCAGCTCCGGCTGTTGTCACGCAGCCAGTGGCCGAGGTTGTATCCCTGGTTCTCGAAGGTGGTGACGGGCACATTATGCTGGAAGGTGAGAG
>Ga0255345_1002114_pt1 | contig 26184 bp, 20 predicted proteins | sample wastewater_treat_6_FD_192415 | JGI IMG/M metagenome (GOLD analysis project Ga0255345, IMG submission 192415) | Wastewater microbial communities from Lulu Island WWTP, Vancouver, Canada - plant20 | ecosystem: Engineered > WWTP > Wastewater > Unclassified | place: Canada: Vancouver, British...
GAAGAGTTGGGCGGGGTGGGTGGCGGGGTTGTGGTAGCGGGTGGTTTCGTTGATGCGGCCGAAGAGGATTTCGGCGGATTGGTTTTGGTTGAGGTCGTGGATGATGGCGGCGAGGGAGTGTCCGCGTTGGAGGCCGGTGAGCCAGGTGTGCAGGATGGCGGGAGCGGCGGCGATGGAATGGGTGACGTAGGTGGTGGCGACGAAGTCCACGCGGGGGAAGTGGGCTTGCCAGATGTCGCGGAAGTAGAGGTCGGTGCGGCAGCCGAGATAGCCGAAGAGGTTGCATTGTACGTTGAGGTTTTTCAGGCCGTCGGCGCCTCCGCGGATGCGGATGAGGCCGTTGTCGAGGCGGGCGATGACGGTGTCTTCGGGGGCGAGATGGCGTTCGGGGATGAGCAGGGTGTCGCGTCCCATGGGGATGGGGGCGTCGCCGGAGTGGGGGGGAAAGATGATGCCTTTGCCGAAGTTGGCGTGGCCGAAGTAGAGCACAATGGAATCGCGGGCGAAGGAGTCGAGGAGTTCTTGTCGCGTGCGCAGGAGGCGGAGCGTGATGGTGTTGCCGGGGCCGGCGGGATGGTCGCCGAGCAGGGTGTCGAGGCCGTCGGGGAGGGCGGGTGCGAGGATATAAACGCCGATGGAGAGGCGGTGATTCCGGAACAGGTCGCCGTAGCGCCAGTGGCTTGAGAACGGGGTGTCGGGCGGGATGGCGGGCAGGGGCGGGGAGGGGAGCGGCGCGGGGGTGGCGGGTGCGGGGGTGTGATGGCTGGTGAGATAGAGGTGAATGTTTTCGCGGGTGGGGGTGAGGCCCCATGTGATGAGGGTTTGGCGCGCGGTTCGGCGGGCGACCAGGTGGGTGATGCCGGATTCGATGGGTTGGCGCAGGGCGTAGATGATTGCCGGGAGGGCGAGCAGTCCCGCGAGGCGCAGCATGCGGCGCGTTCGGAATTTCGCGGGGGCTGCTGGCATGGGTGGGGCGGGGGCGGGCGGGTATGAAAAGGGTTTCGGGGGCGGGGCGGGATTACCGGCCCGTTGTCCCTGAACCCTTGCGGTTCAACCCGGATGCCTATTTCTTGGCGGTTTTCTTTTTGGCGGGCTTTTTGGCTTTGGGCGGGAGCCAGGCGACGATGCGGCACATGCTGGATTCCAGCTCGATGCCGCGCAGGGGGAAGCAGCCGACCCAGCAGCGGGTGGTGCCTAGCTTGGCGATGTCGCCGGCGAGGTTTTCGGCGTGGACAATTCCCTTGGGGAAGAGGTCCAGGTGCATGACCTGATAGTACTTCTTGAGGGGGAAGATTTCGTCGAAGGATTTGCCGTAGAGTTTCTTCATTTTGGCGTCGCATTCCTGGAAGCGGCCGGGGTGCCAGGTGCGGATGATGGTGTTCATGGGGTGGTCGGCGCTGCCGCAGTCCACGCCAATCCATTTGATTTTCATTTTTTTGCACCAGTCGGCGAAGTCGGGGCTGGGGCCGGGGTGCATGACGAAGTAGCGGATTTCATCGCCGGTTTTCTGGTCCCAGGAGTAGCGGTGGTAGCCGGTGTTGATGATGAGGATGTCGCCTTTTTTGACTTCGACTTTGCTGGTAATCATTTCGGGGGTGTAGAGGGAGTAGTCGGAGACGTCTTTGGAGATGTCCACGACGACGCCGGGGCCGACCCATTCGCGCAGGGGTACGTTGCCGATGGAGCGGCCGGCGGGATAAAAGTGGATTTCGCCGTCCATGTGGGTGCCGACGTGGTTGGAGGTGGTCATGATTTGACCGTTGGCACCCTGGCCCATGTGGGCGCCGGCGAGGCGTTTGAAGTATTGCAGGCCGAGCGGCATGTAGGATGGCCACGGCGGAGTGTGGACGCTCAGGCGCATGGTGAGGTCGTACATTTGCGCGCTGTCGAGGAGGTCAATGAATTGGTTGGTGTTCATGGGGGGGTCCTTTCTGGTTTTACTTTTTAAAAGAGGTCAGAGGTCAGAGTTCAGAGGTCAGGTTCATGTGGAGAGGTCAGGTTCATGTGGAGAGTTCAGAGGTCAGGGGGGGGGGAGTTAGAAGGGTTGAAGTCATCGGGTTCAGGATAGCCGGTTGAGCCGTAAAAGTCACCTTCCTCCTTCACGGTAGCGGGCCAGCGGCGGTCGGATTCGGGGAGATGTTTTTTCCAGAGAGCGTTCCATGCCGTTCAGCATGCGAATACATTCGCGGTAGCGTTCGCGGAAGGCGAGATAGGTTTCCTTGGATTCATAGCCGCGCAGATGCGCCATGTAGAGATGGTGGACGGTTTCGGCGGCTTCCCCGCGACTGCGGTTGATGCCTTCGATTCTGTTTCGGACATGCCGGTCGTCATTCTTTTCGGCCAATTGTGCGGGGGAACTATTGGAAGCGCGGCGGATTTGGGAGCCCAGTTCGTATTTTTCCTCGGACGGCCAGGCATAGGAGAGGGCCGCCACGTCCAGATGCAAATGGCAGAGGCGTTGATATACAACCAAGTCTTCAATATTCCTGAATTCAGCCATAGGCTGTTATTCCCTGACCTCTGAACCCTGACCTCTTTCTTCTACTTCAACAGTTTGGCGAGGGCTTCGTAGGCTTTTGCGAAGGGGCCCATGGGGGCGTTGACGATGCCGGCGCCTACCTGGCCGATGCCGGCTTCTTTGTGGGCGACGCCGGTGTCAATGACGGGGAGGATGTTTTTCTCGACGACTTTGCGCACGTCAATGCCGGTGGGGGTTCCGCGGAAGTCGAGGGCGGGGATTTGATACATGCGGGATTCGCCGGCGGTGATTTCGTACATGGTGTGGGTGTAGCGCAGGGCGTCGGCGGCGACGCCGCCGACGAATTGCACGATGGCGGGGGCGGCGGCGATGGCGAATCCGCCGAGGCCGCCGGTTTCGGTGATGGCGCTGTCGCCGATGTCGGGGTTGGCGTCTTCTTTGGAGAATCCGGCGAAGTAGAGGGCGTCGGGGACTTCGGAGGGGGCGGTGAACCAGAGGTCGCCGGTGCCGGCGAGCTGCACGCCGAAGTCGGTGCCGTTGCGGGCCATGACGACGGCGATGGAGCTGGCGGGGACGTCGCGGGCGGCGTCGAGCACGGCTTTGCAGGCGGGCATGGAGAGGTTCAGGAAGAAGTGATCGTTGCCGTTGATGAAGTTGAGGACGGCAATGGCGTTGTTCTGGTCGGCGCAGGTGGCGACGATGGAGGGTGTGATGGCGCGATAGAAGAGGGAGGTGCCGGCGCGGTTGCGGTTGTGGACTTCGTCGCCCATGTGGAGGGCCTGGGCAATCATGTTTTTGAGGTCGATGGGGCCGGAGTGGGCGAGGGCGTCTTTGAGGACGGGGTAGAGGATGGTTTCCATCCATTTGAGGCGGCGGGTGACTTCCTCGCCGTAAGCGCCGTAGCGGAGGACTTTGCCAAGGCCTTCGTTGAGGGTGCAGAAGGCGCGGTTGCCGTATTTTTCGTTTTCGACAATCATCACGGGCATGGAGGGGGTGACAATGCCGGCCATGGGGCCGACTGCGCCGTGCTCATGGCAGGGGGCATATTGGATGGCGCCGGAGGCGGCGAGTTCTTCCGCGGCTTCGATGGTGTCGGCGCGGCCTTCGTAGATGAGGCCGGCGAGGATGCCGCCGCGCATGGGGCCGCACATGCGTTCCCAGGTGATGGGCGGGCCGGAGTGCAGAATGGTGTCTTCCGTCATGCCGGGGATGACGTTGCGCGCGGTGTCCAGGCCGACCAGTTGCGGCGTGCCCGACAGGATGATTTCCATGACTTTTTGATTGGCTTTTTCAATGCGGGCGGCGCGCTTGGCGAGGATGGCTTCGGCTTCGGGGGAGACATCCACGGGCGGGCGCCAATCCACCTGAATGGCGGCGGCGCCGGCTTGCTCGGCGGCGGTTTTGAAGGTTTCAATGCCGATGTTGACGACGTTGAGCGGGGTGTTAAACAGGTTGTTCAGGCTCATGGCGGTTCCTTTGCGTTTAGCGATTGAGACGGGCGACTTGGGCGGCGATGCAGCCGGCCAGTTTGGTGGCGGGGGCGTTGGCCAGTTGGACGTGGGCGCCCGCTTCGCGGAGGGCTTCCACGACTTGCGCGCGGTTCTGCGGGTCGCCGGTGGTGCCGGTGACGCCGACCACCACAAACACCTGCCGCGCGGCTTTCTTGATGACGGGGACCAGCTCGCCGGCGGGGTCGAGATTGGCGCCGTGGCCGAGCACGACATCCAGCAGGAGGACGGACACGTCCGGGTCGGCGGCCTGCTCCAGAATCATTTTGTTGCGCAGGGAGTAGTCAATCATGGGATGGGCGCGTCCGACGGTGAATTCGTCCTCGCCGAGGTCCACCAGCGTGTTGCGGATGAACTTGAAGGAGTCGCGCAGCGGGCGAGTATCGCCGGTGGGCGCGTTGGAGTAGATGTGGCGGAGGGTGCCGTCGAGGATGATTTGCGATTCCGCGCAGAAGGTCCCGCCGCTGAAGAGGCCGCGCAGATAGCGTCCTTTGGGCTTTCGGCGCTTGGCGACGATGGCTTCGGCTTCGGCCTGCAGGATTTCGTCGCGGCGCGCGAGGCGCTCTTGGACGGAGGCCGGATCGAGGCCCTTGGCGTGGGCCACCGCGAGCATGGCGGCCTGTTCCAAGGTGGCGGGCATGCCGCCTTCGCCGATGAACAGGGCGACGACCGGCTTTTCGGTTTTGCGAATCTGCGTGTAGATTTTTTTCAGCACCTTCGGCTGCGGCGGCTTGGAGACGAGTAGAATGACTTTGGTGTCCGGGCAGTCGGCGAGCGCTTGCAGGGCATCCAGAAAGGAAATGCCGCCGATGGCGTCCTTGACATCGCGCCCGCCGGTGCCGATGGCTTGCGTGATGCCGCTGCCTTCGTTGGCGATGATGCAGGTGACTTCCTGCAGGCCGGTGCCGGATGCGCCGACGACGCCGATGGGGCCGCGCGGCACCACGTTGGCAAAGGCCAGCGGGATGCCGTTTAGAATGGCGGTGCCGCAGTCGGGGCCCATCACCAGCAGACCCTTTTTGTGGGCTTCTTTCTTGAGGGCCAGCTCATCTTCGAGGCTGACGTTGTCGGAAAAGAGCATGACGTTCAGGCCCTTTTCGAGGGCTTTGCGCGCTTCGCGGGCGGCGTATTGGCCGGCCACGGAAATCATGGCGAGGTTGGCGCCCGGCAGGGCTTCGACGGCGGCGGAAAGGCTACGCGGTCGCGGCGCGGCATTGTCTTTGGTCTGGGGCTTGCTGCGGTTGGAAAGCAGGTCTTCGGCATGTGCCAGCGCGCGCTCCGCGGCTTGAGCATCCTTGGCCTTGACGGCAATCAACAGGTCCTGGTCGCCGGCTTTTTGGAATTCCGCGAGGAGCAGGCCGGACATGTCGAGGATGGACTTGTTGGCCTGAGTTGCCATCACGACGGAGGCTTCGGCGACACCCGGCTGCCCGGACAATTCGCGTCCGATGCGCATGAGGGTGACAGAGTCAAAGTAGTAGCCTTGCTTGATACGACCAGCAATTTTCATGGGTGTCATCTCCTGTGAGCCGGCCAATGGACTTCCATTGCCGAACCTGATTATTACCACAATATGGAAGCTACCTGCGAGGGAAAAAAGCGGGCGGCAAAAAAAACGGGCGGGCTTTGGAAGATAATTTCACCTTCAGGCGCGTCTCAGCCCCGTATCTCTGCATATGAGCCGGGCCGGTTTTTGTCTGGCAGCTCAGCGATTATACTTCAGAGAATATCCCGCCCCGTTATTCTCTCCCTCTATTAAGTGTCAGGAATGATGATTACGATTTTCCATCTTTCATCGTGGTAAACCAGAGGCAGCTCGCCAATTCTAGACCCTGTCTCCTTGTCAACAATAGGCATTTCCGTTGTAAGCGCATTCTGAAGTTCGCCCTTGCCTTTCACGACGGTCAGGATGCTTGGCATGGCGTAAGTGTATTTCCCGTAGTCACGGATAAAGTCTTCCGCTGTTTTTTCTTGCAACTTGTCACGATACTCTTTTGCCCTGCCATGAAGATATAATAGGGCATCCATGGAGGGCATAGCTTCACTCTCAAGGTGATTCATAAATTGGATGAATTTGGACAGGCGCGAGAAAGCATCCTTGTTTTCATCCCGCAAGCGAAATGCTTGTCTGTAAGCAGCGCTGAGGCGGCGAGGAATAACCAGATGTTCAGCCCCGCCTTCCCCAGTAGCGATAAGACCAAAATCATTTTCGTATCCATCTGGCAGTTTTTTCCTCCCCTTCTTGTGGACAAGCACACGAGACGGGAACAGATTGCCAGCCTTTTGCTCAAGCGTAGTCTGACGTTCTTTCCCGATCTGCCGACTGCCTTCAATTTCTAGATGGCCAATCAATACCTGATAGTCTTGGAGAATGCATCTTTGCTCAAGTTGCGTCAATGAGGTGTCCTCAAAGACAACATTTCGGCTTTCGCTGGGCTGATGACTGAAGTGGATCCGTCGGGCGTCATCTATGTTCTCGCCTGAAGCCCATGCCACCTGTTGCAGCAGGAGGGGAACGAAGAAAAGAAGCGATAATTTAAGGTATTTCACTTTCATGCTTTATACTCCTTCTATGGACATGTTCCCGGAGCAATATCCGGCAGGTCATTTGCAACAGATGGCCGAACCTGAAGGTAACGCCCTAAATAGATGCCTTCATGCAACATGGGCTCTGTCATCGTCGTCCCAGATTCTTCAACTGGATTTCCATCAAGCTGTGCAGCCCAGACAAAGGGCTTCACGTCAGCATGGACATGAAGGAACGGGTTTAACTGTTCGGGGAATGGCGCCTCTCTATCTGCGCTACCGGCGCTGACCCCGGTTTTGATGACCCCGCCTCCATCTGCCTGAGCCCGAAATATAGCTTGATGTCCATGGCCTCCAGCCGTCTTTTTAGAACGCATCTGGAAGAATCCATCTGGATGATAGAAGGAATTGAGTGCGCCGGGGCGGTTCCAGAAATTACATGCCCCAGGCTCAGGGTCTTCTGCGTTGCCCTCTGCATCGAACGCAAGGCTGTCGTATAACGCAGGAAGTTCAGTCAGCCATGCCATGTCAGCAGCTTCTGCGGCATGCCACTGATTAAAAGCAGTTTGAGTCGCTGAAGGAACAACCGTGATAATCAAGTCATCTTGAATGCCGCCTCCTGTCTCACGGGAAACCCCAATATTAAACCTTTTGATTTCATCTGCATCAGGCTCATTGCCCAAGTTCAGTTCATAGCTATTTTGCCAGGAACCGTTGACCCGCCATTTAAGAACATCGTGGAATATCGTGCGTATGTCAGGGTTATCATATCCATCAAGATACTGCGCCATGTCCAGAACATCGCCAGTCCAGATATGCGATACACATTTTGTGTGTGGAGCGTAGTGAGCAGCCTCATTCTGACGCGTATGAAGATTCAGATCATGTGGCTTATCGGGGCCCGGAATAGTCTTTGCATATGTTTTGAACTCAACAGGAAATGCATTCGTATTGACATCCATCATTTCCACGTCTGTCACTTTGGCAAATGCGCCGACGTGGAAATGAGCATCCACCGTGTCATAGGACAAGGTGAGTTCGCCCGGCGGCGCTTGTACTTTCACCAGCACATCCCCGGCCTTGTTGGCCATTTGGCATTCCAGCCCTTCGTTGGAACCGCTGAAAACGTGAACGCCGTTCACATGTACCGCATCATAGCCGGAGTTCTGTCGTTCGACCCGCCCCGTCACGCTCACCTTGAATGTAAATTCCAAGGGGCGCATGTGGGTATTGGTCATTTCAACCAATTGGATGGTGCGGTGCACGAATTGGCGGGATGGGTTGCTGCCCGCACAATTCGTCGAATCCTGTATGGCAACCTGCAACTGGCCGATTTTACTGCGATGGAACACATACCCAAGTCCGGCGGAGCTGGTCGGGCTGTTGCCGAGGCGGTATTCTTCGATGTTGGTGATTCCATCGCCATCCGGGTCGCCCGAAGCGCCGTGCATGCCATGCGTGGATCGCGGATTCAGGTTGTAGAATGTTTCCCAGTCGTCTGGAAGGCCGTCTCCATCGGTATCCCGCCAAGTCAAGGGGAGCGGGTCCGAACCGTCTGGAATCCGGTCTCCATCGGTGTCTTTTCGGGCCGGGTCGGTCTTTGCCGTCCACTCTTGGGCGTTTGTCAGGCCGTCACCGTCGAAATCGTCGTTCCCGGTTACATCCGCAATGGATGAGATGGAATCGAACGGGTCGGCATCCACGATCTCCTGTTCGAGGATGTCCGGCAAGCCGTCTTGATCGTCGTCGGGGAAAAGCCAGTACAATCGTTGCGCGGTATTGCTGCTTCCCCAGCCCAACGCGCCGAATTTGCTGACGTGCCAGAACTCTTCAAAGCCAACCCCTTTCATCGTGGATGGCGCGAACAGCGCCGTTCCATGCGCATCCGTCAAAAACGCTTTCCACTGGCCATCCACCTTCTTCATTCCCGCGATGGTTCCCTCCTCGCAAACGTCGAAGGCCACGCTTTCCGTGGCATCCTCCATTCCGCTGACCGGCGCAACGGCGCCGTCCTCCCATTGGACAGCGCGGGGCAAAGCGTTCGACAGGAATTCGCAGCCGACAATGACGCCCCGGTCATTGGCGGCGTAAGCCGCTCCACCCAAGGCCTGAGTGCTCACGTTCAGGTTGGCCCCGGTTTGGCCCGGGCGGTAGATGAGCGGTTGATAATGCTCCAGCCAAGATGAAGAGCCGCTGTGCGCATCGTAGTCAAATCCCGCCCCGACAATCAGGTCTTTGTTGTTCAGCCCGAAAACAAGCCGAATGTCATGGGCTCCGTTGAAAGCTGGCGGGCCGCTCAACGCTTGATAGCTTCCGTTCCGATACAGGAAGGCGTCTCTTCCCGCGCCATATCCCATGCGCATAAGCGCGGCGGGCTCATTGGGGGTCACATCGTTCAGGTTGGGATAAATCTTGGCAACCCATTCGCCCCTCTCGTTCTGGTCCAACACCAGCATGCGGTCCATGGCATATCCGCCTGAAAACACGACGGGAGGAGGCGGCAAATCCATCTCCAGACGCGCGCCCCAGCGAGAAACGCCATACAAGGTGGCCTGCAGATTGGTCGTCGGGGTGTTGTAGGGGACATCCGCGCGGAGCAAATATCGCTTCGCGTAGTCAGCATGCGCATATGCATGGGTCACAGGAATCAGGGTGTAATTCGTTGCGTGGACAAAGCCACTCAGCGTTCGATTGCCGGACGTCGCCACGGGCAGATTTCCGGTGCGAGCGACCGAATAGCTAAACAGCCAATCTTCAACACCTTCGACGGCGCTGGGGCCATATTCCAGAACGGCTTGTTTTTCAGCAGCCGTCAGCATGGCAAAACTATCGCTCTCCGAAATGCCAATGTCTACTCGATGGGCTTCCCCTGTTTGTCCGGCTCCATTGACTCCGCAAACCAGCATGTGGTAATCGCCCGGAGGCGCAAACCAATTCGTGCGATGGTTCCCGCTCGCCGACACCTGAATCACGTTGGTGGTGGCATCCAGCTCGGAAACGATGGAATACACCACATGAGTCAGGGATTCGTGCCCATAAAGGCATTCGCTGGCCAATTCAATTCGAGCGGGCCCCGGGTACGTCAGGCCATCGCCGGGGTGAAGAAAGCGCAGCAGGGTTGATTGGCTCGGCAGGGTTGGTTCGGGGTCTTCTCCGTCGGGGATCGTGTCGCCGTCCGTGTCGGAATTGCCGGGGTTGGTGTGGTGAATAAAGATTTCAGCGCCATCGGTCAACCCGTCGCCGTCGGTATCCTGCCGATTTGCCACGGCATAAAACCGTATCCGTGCGTTGCTGGATATATTTGCGTCCTCGTAGATGCCAACCCCGTTGGCCAGAACCAGATTGGTCGTCAGACATTCCCATTCGCTTTCCAACCCGTCAAACGCCGGCGACACCTGATGCCAATGGGTATTGGTGCTGGTGATAACTTCATCGTTTTCATTGGTCCAAACCACCACGGAAACGCTGGATGTGTGCCAGACGGTATAGGCGAAAATCTCGGCCACGTCCGCTCCGTTCGTCACCGTAAGCTGCATGTTTCCGTTGGTCAGGCTTTTCATGTCCGCAAAGCCGAATTCGCCCGCCTCTAAACCTCGTGTTGCCGCGCCGCCGGACTTGGCCGAACGTGGCGCGTTGTACTGCGCAAGAGTTTCTTCGATGCGCCTTTCGGTATAAAGGTACGGCTCGACATCTTCAGCGGGCAGCAAGTCCAGTTGCAGAATCACACGGGATGGGTCGGCATCCTCCGGCCACTGGCGAGAGCCGCGGTCGGCGGGGATGGCCGCGATTAGCTCTCCTTCAGCATTATAAATAAGCGTTTCCCGTGTCTTGGGGTCTTGCATCAGCGAAAGCGGATAAATTGCCACGCTGTTTTTGTCCTCGCCTAAAAGCCCCGCCAAAAACTGGTCGTCAAAGTATTGGGCATCGAACGGCGCAACTGGCGGAAACATCGGCTGAATCCATGAAAGCCCCGGCGGGGTGATTCGATTGAACATCCGGCGCTGGATTTCCGCGCCTTCCGCCAAATCCTGAATATCCAGAACCTCATGCCCCATGAAATCGGCATATTGCTCGGCATCAACGGGCGCGAGCTTTTCGGTGCGGGAAGTAGCCGACGCAAAAGCAACAAGGCACAACACGGCATAGAGAGCGACGATGCCGATTGCGATGACGGTTTTGTAGTGATTTTTCAGTTTTTTGCTCATGCTTCTGGGATGGTTGGCATGGCATCCGTGCCGATCTAATCGGCACCGCCACACTTGTCGCAAAAGTCTGACCGGCTGGCTAGGAAAATCGCGACAGGAAAATCGTGGGGAAAATCGTGGCGGCGCAGGGCCCTTCCGCGAAGAGATGGGGGGCCCCAGTTTTGGCTTAAACGAAGGGTTGTTTTTTGTAACCGGCTTCGCTTGTCATTCGCCGCAGGTCTTCGGCGGTAACGTTTTGGGGGTGGGGTGCGACTGGTAAAAGGCAGAGGTCAGCGGTATTGGATTGCATCTGTTCGGGCTATAGGTTTACAATGGTGTAAGAAAGATATGGTTTTTCGCCGAATCATCTCGGGCTTTTGGGGCCGCCGCTGGCAGGGTGCGGTTTTGGCTATTTTGGCGGCTGTTGTTTTGAGCGGTTGCAGCACCTATAGCCATTATCCGCAGGGCATGGAGCAGACCACGCTGCAATCTCTGCGCACGGGCAAACGGGTGGATGCCGAAAAAAACTTTGGAAAGCGCACGCAGGGCAATTCGGGGGTTGTGTTTGCGCTGGAAATGGGGCGCGTGGCGCAGTTGGAGGGCGATTACGAAATATCCCGCCAGGCGTTTACCACCGCGATTGAGGCGACCCGCGAGCAGGATGAAAAAGCCGTAATATCCGCTTCGGGCGCGGCCGCGCAGGGGGCCGCCGTGCTGGTGAACGACAAGGCCATTCCGTACCGCGCGCCGGATTACGAACGCACCTTGATGCACCATTATCAAATGCTCAACTATCTGGGCTTGCAGGATTTGAACGGCGCGGGCGTGGAGGTGCGCCGCGCCAACAAAACACAGAAGGATGCTCAGGAGCGGCGCGCGCGCGAAATCGAGCGCGCGAAATCCTTCCAGCAGAATGTGCCGGAGAGCGAGGACGGCAAGGCCGACGAGCGCGACCCGCACCTGATTCCCGTCTATGCCGGGCTGGATGAGATGGCCGGCAGCGTCAAGTATTCCTTCCTCAATGCCGCCACCCTCTTTTTGTCCGGCGTGGTGTGGGAAATGCTGGGGGAGCAAAACGACGCCTACATTGACTACAAGAAGGCCATCGAAATCTATCCCGACAATGTGTATTTGCAGCGCGCCGTCATTCGGCTGAGCCGGCGGCTGGGGATGCGCGAGGATGCCGCCGATTTTTCGCGGCGCTTCCCCGGCGCGGCGGCTGTCGCCGCGCCCCCGCAGGGGATGGCGCGGCTGGTGGTGATGTTTGAGCAGGGGCTGGCGCCGCAAAAATCAGATATGAGCCTTGCCTATCCGTTGTCGGGCGGCAGTTCGCTTGGCGTGATTTCCCTGCCCATTTACGCCGACCCGGTCCCGCCGCTTGTCACCGGCAGCGTGCGGGTTGGCGGCAAAAGCGCCGGGAAAACCGCGCCCCTTTGCAATGTTTCGGCTCTGGCGGCGCGGGCGTTGGCGGACCAGATGCCGGGTATTCTGACCCGGCAGGTGGCGCGGGCCATCGCCAAAGGGAGCGCGGCTCAGGTGGCCGGGGATTCCGGCGGCGAATGGGCCGAGCTGCTGGTGACGCTTTACAACGTGGTGTCCGAACAGCCCGATTTGCGCAGTTGGCTGACTCTGCCTGCCCATATTCAGGTGCTGGACGCCTGGGCGGAGCCGGGAACGAAAAAAGTGGAGATTTCCGCCGGCGGGGCAACGGTCTTCAGCGGGGAGGTAACCTTCACCGCCGGCCGCACGACTATTATTTCCGTCACAACTATTGATTTGGCTGTATATTCACACGTGATTATGCAACCCTGAAAGGTGAACAGCAAAGGAGCGCGATAGATGAAAACGACATGGAAGCAAGTAGTCTTGGGGATGGTGGCTGGACTGGTCGCCGTGACCACATGGGCCGGCGACGGCAACCGCATGGTCATTCTCGTTCAAGATGTGGAAACGCCCACGACGCGTGCGGCGCAGGGCAAATATCTGGACGTTAAGACCAAGCAAATGACTTCGCAGGAAACGGCGCTGACCGATGCGGACCGCGCCACCCTGGACCCGGAAGCGCTGGGACGCATCCGCGAACAGGAAATTGAAGACCGCTTGCGCGATCGCCGTGTGGAGCGCGACAATCTGGAGCGCGACAACCGCCGCCGCCAGGAAATTGCGGACATGCTTCGGGCGGAAGCCATGGGCACGGACGCCGGACGGAATGTCATTCAGGCCAAGGACTGGCTGACCGAAGCGTTGAGTCCGTATCGCAACATGATTCAGGTGATTGACCGCACGGACATGGATTTCGCGCAGGATGAAACCGCTCGCAACGAGCAGGCGCAAACCATGTATGGCGGCGTGACGCACCTGATGCGCGTGATTGTGGGCGATATGTCCACATCCACGACCAGCGCGGAAAGCTACGGCGTCAAGACCGAGCGAACACTCAAAAAGCTGAATGTTTCGGTGACCATCAGCGATTTGTACAACCGGCAGGTGTTCAGCCAGTCGTTTACCGCCACCAAGAGCGACACGGCCACTTCGTTCGGCGGAACCACCGGCGGCGACGATCACGAAGACCTTTTGCGTGACGCGCTGCGGCAGGCGGGACCCGCGATTGGCACCTATTTTTCCGCCCGCCTGACCGTTGAAGTTGTGGGGCCCAAGGACGCGCCAGACTTTGACGCGACATACGCGATTCTGCGGGTGGATGGGCAGGATTACTCGCCGGGCGAAGTTATTCTGTTGCCGAAAGGAAGCCACACGATTCAGGTGGAGATGGATGGCTACAAGCCGGTCGAGCAGACCATTCAACTTTCCGGCGATTTGCAGCGCAAAATCCTGATGGCCCCGGTGGATCAGGCGGCGCAAGCGGAATAAGGGGCCAGCCATCCTTATTTAAAGTAAGGAAGAGAGCATGAAGAAAAAAAGCGTCAACAAAAATTCAAGGAGCGCGGCTCGCGTATTGGGGCTGCTGGCGGTTGCGGCCGTGGCGACTTCTCTGCCGCTGCCGGCCGCCGCCGGTGACCGCGATAACCGCCTGTTCGACACCCACACCGTTGTAGTCGGGGATGATGGCCGTTCCAGCGTCATGATTCAAAGTGATGCCGAGATTGCCATCTTCCAGCGAACCTTGGACTTGCCGGCCACGGGCGGCTTTTTCAAGCGCGCCAACGTGTGGGCCGACCGGCAGGACTTCCGAATCACGAGCTTGAATCAGCAGGGCTTGGTGTTTCTGGGGAATGAGCGGGTCGGCACCTTCCCGATTCCCGGCGGGGAAGTGGGCGACGTTCTGTTTCAGTTCACCGAGCATGGGCATACGTTGCGGATTGTGAAGGCGGGAGATTTGCCCCCGCCCGACGCGCCGGATGCCGTTGCCGGCACCGTCGTGGATGTAAAAATCACGCGGCCTTAAAATTGTGGAAAAAGTAGTTATTTCGTAAAGAAGGAGAATACAATGAAAGTGAGCAGGTTATTCTTAGCCATGGCGGCCATCGTGGCCCTTTTGTTCGTGGGATGTGCCTCGCCGAACACATCGGGCGTCACCGTCGGAGTGGCGGTGGATGAAGATGGCAACACACAAGAAGTGCTTCAAACCGACAACCCGCGCCTGAGCCGGCAACTGGTTGTGGGGGATGTCGTGGTCGGCCAGACCAAAAACGGTCTGATGCGCGTCAATCTGACCATTACGTCCAAGCTGAACAAGGATATTGTGGCGCAGTCGAAGTTCGCCTGGTTTGATGCCGAAGGCGCGGAGATTGACCCCGATACCGATGCGTGGCGGCCGCTGGCGCTGCACGGCAAGGAAACCCGCACCATTCGGGGCGTTGCCCCCAATGCCAACGCGGTGGCGTTCAAACTGCGCGTGCGCGAAGGCGAGAAAACCCGCTGGATTATTAAGTAAAATTGGCGAAAACGAAAGAACGAGGAACGTAACATGAAAAACTTTTGCAAATGGATTCTTCCGGCCATGATAATGGCCATTCTGGCCGCTGGCTGCGCGACAACCGTGCAGTATGGCGATGAAACTTCCAGCAAGCCCATCAGCACCGATTTCGGCTCGTCCGATCTCCAGCAAGTGGCCGCTAAAATGGTGGATTCGCTCCTGAGCGATCCTCTTCTGGACGACATTTCGGTTGGCGGGCCGCCGCTGCTGATTGTGGACAAGGTGAAAAACAAGACCATGCAGCACATTGACACGGAGTCCATCACCGACAGCATTCGCACCAAGCTGATTCGCTCCCGCAAGTTCAGCTTCCAGGACCGGACCACGGAAGCCGCGCTGCAGGAAGAGCTGGCTTATCAGCAGGTGGCCGCGCATGACGCCATCGCCAGCGGCCAGCAGGACGCCCCGCGTTATATGCTGACGGCCAACCTCTCTGAAATCCAGCAGGAACAGGGACGGTTGAAAGATGTGTATTACAAGTTCACCATGAATTTGCGCGACCTCAAGAGCGGACGCCTGATTTGGGCCGATGAAAAAGAAATCCGCAAGCAAAAGACCCGTTCCGTCTTCGGAGGCTGACCATGAAAAAAATTCTGATTGCATTCAGCATTGCCGCCTTGCTGGCGGGCTCGGCCTGGGCCGCGCCCGCCATGACGCCGCTCCAACTCGGTTTCTTCGGCTCGCAAGCGCAACTCTTTCCCGCTGAAACGTCCGTGATGGGCCTGCGCCTGAACGTGTTCTGCAGCGATAACCAGGACGTCGCCGGTTTTGACGTTGGCGTGGTGGGCCGTGCCGCCCGCATGAGCGCCATTCAGGTCAATCTGGTGAATATCGTGAGCGAGGAATTCGCGGGCATTGGCGTGGGACTGTTCAACGATGTCAACTCGCTGCAGGGCATACAGGCGGGACTGTTTAACACCGTCGCCCATGATGTCAGCGGGTTTCAGATTGGGCTGTTCAACAACGCCGACAGCGTGAGCGGGATTCAAGTGGGGTTGTTCAACCGCACGGTGTCCATGCAGGGCTTGCAGATTGGCTTGATTAACCTGATTACGGAAGGCCCGATTACGTTCTTCCCCATTGTTAATTTTGCCTATTAAAAAATGGCGGGCGCGCCCGCCGGTGAGGATTCTGAAAAGAAAGGATGCGTCATGAAACTGTGGCGTGACTGGTCGCGGCTTTTGGTGGTCGCGGTGAGTTTGGTGTGGGCAACCGGGCTTGGGGCGGTGGCGCAGGAGGAAGTCTCCACGGAGGAAAGTCTGCGCCATGCCGTGGTGTGTCCGCCTTTTAAGGGCGACACGGAGCTGGCGACCCTCTATCACGATGGCATGATTGAAGTGCTGGAGGCTTGCAATCGCATCGAATTGTTGAATGCGCCGCGAGCGTTCAGCCGGAAGTCGCCCGAGTTTTATTACCGCGTTAACGGCGAAATCATCACCATCGAAGATGGCGACCCGTTTGTGACGATTTCCGTCGTGGATGCCGCGCGCAAGGAGCAGATTGCGTCCTATGTCGCGCCGGCTTCCACGGAAAAATCCATGCTGAATTCTTGGAAAAAGACGCTCCGCGCGGACCTTGCGCGGCGCACGGCCAAGCTGCCGTTTGAGTGCCGCCTGCGCCGTCAGCGCGGTCAGGAGTCTTACACGTTGGACCGCGGCCTCACGGCGGGCTTGCAGCTTGGCATGAGGTTCTTTGTATCCACCGATGAGGAGCCGCTGATTTCGCAGGCCACGGGCGAGTTAATCGGGCGCGAATCTCCGCGCGCAGTGGGAGAGGTGTATGTCTTCCGCGTGTTGGAAAACACCGCCTACGTGCGCCCCGTTGCCGGAAACAAGCTGCCGAAGAGCGGCAAGTTGTCCGCCCGCACATTCTAGGTTCGGGCAACTGGACAACTGCGGGGCGAGGGGGGCGACGTTGGAGGTTCACGCCTCCGCGATGACGTGCAGGTGGTCCATGATGAACTGCCGCCGCTCGGGTGTGTTGCGGCCCATGTAAAAGCGCAACAGGTCCGGAATGTGGTGTTCGTGATGAATGTGCACCGGCTGCAGCCGCATCTTGGGGCCGATGAATTCCCGGAATTCTTCCGGATTGATTTCGCCCAACCCCTTGAAGCGGGTGACTTCCGCGCCGCGCAATGCCGAGATGGCCGCATCGCGCTCTTCTTCTGAGTAGCAGTAGCGGGTTTCCTTTTTGTTGCGCACCCGGAAGAGCGGCGTTTCCAGAATGAAGAGATGGCCCGCGAGAACCAGCGGCTCAAAAAAGCGCAGGAAAAAGGTCAGCAGCAAATTGCGAATGTGCAGGCCGTCCACGTCCGCGTCGGTGGCCATGATGACGCGCTGATAACGCAGCCCGTCCAGCGAGTCTTCAATGTTCAGCGCGCGCATCAGGTTGTAAAGCTCTTCGTTTTTATACATGGCGGCGCGGTCCAGCTCCGCCACGTTCAGCGGCTTGCCGCGCAGGGTGAACACCGCTTGCGTAACGACATTGCGCGTCTTGGTGATGGTGCCCGCCGCGGATTGCCCTTCCGTGATGAATATCATGGTGTCCAGACCGCGCTTGCGCCGGGGATCGAGGTGATTCTTGCAGTCCTTCAATTGCGGCACGCGAATGCTGACGGCCTTGGAGCGCTCGCGCGCCAGTTTTTTGACCGTCTGCAATTCCTTGCGCAGATTCTGGGTTTCTTCGATTTTTTTGACCAGCACCTCGGCGGCATCCGGGTTGCGATGCAGGAGGTCGGCCACCACGTCGCGAATCTTCGCCACCAAATCCGAGCGGATTTCCGTGTTGCCCAGTTTGTTCTTCGTTTGCGATTCAAAGACCGGGTCTTTCAGGCGAATGGCAATCGCGCCAACCATGGACTCGCGCACGTCGTCGCCGTCGAATTTGGACTTGGCGAATTCATTCACGCCCTTCAGAAAGCCTTCGCGGAAGGCCGACAGATGTGTGCCGCCATCCACCGTGTATTGGCCGTTGACGAACGAAAAGAAGGTTTCGTTGAAGCGCGGGGTATGGGTGAAGGCGATTTCCAGCGTTGGCGAGCGGTAGTGCAGCGGGCCATAGACGGCTTCGTCGCCGACTTCTTCCAAAATCAAATCGGTCAGCCCCTCTTCGGAGACAATTTCCTGACCGTTGTAGTGGATGGTCAGGCCCGCGTGCAGGCAGGCATACAGCCGCAGGCGGCGCAGGACCAGCTCGTCGTCATAAACCACCGTGCCGAAAATGACCGGATCGGGCTCGAACTCAATCAGCGTGCCGTTCTTTTCATCGGGGGATTTGCCGGCAAGCTCCTTGTGCAGCTCGCCCCGCACGAAACGGGCGCCCGCGAATTTTCCATCGCGGTGCGACTGCACCAGAAATTGGCTCGCCAGGGCATTGACGGCCTTCGTGCCGACACCGTTCAGGCCGACGGAAAACTGAAAGACGTCATCGTTGTATTTGGCGCCGGTGTTGATTTGCGACACGCATTCCACCACCTTGCCGAGGGGAATGCCGCGGCCGTAATCGCGCACCCGCACCTTTGGGCCGTCAATCGTGATTTCGATGTGTTTGCCGTAGCCCATGATGAACTCGTCCACGGCATTGTCCACGACTTCCTTGAGCAGCACGTAAATGCCGTCGTCGTATTGCGTGCCATCGCCCACGCGCCCGATGTACATGCCCGTGCGTTTGCGAATATGCTCCAGCGCCGACAGCGTCTGGATCTTGCTTTCATCATAGTTGTGTGCGGGAAGGGCCATGCTGCGATGAAAACAAACCCCACCCCGAAAAGCAAGAAACCCTTTGGGCGCGGCCGCCGTCACGCGGGCGGCGGGCCGGGGGCATGCTCATAATTCCAGGGCGGAGCCGACCAAGCGGACGCGTGGATATTTTTCCTGAAAAAAGGCCAGCTCCCATTCGGCGCTGAATAGCGCAACGGGGCGTTCCCGGGCGTCGAGGACCAGGCGGCAACTGCTGGGCAGCATGTCCGCCGTGAGGGGTTCGCCGGCGGGGTCCACCCAGCGCAAAATGCTCCACGGCGCGGTTTCCAGCCGGGTGGTGGCCCCATATTCGGTTTCCAGCCGGTATTGCAGCACCTCGAATTGCAGGGGGCCGACGGCACCGAGTAGCGGCGCGCGCGTTCCGGCGTCCGGGATGGTGAAGGACTGCACGGCGCCTTCCTGCAAGAGGTGGTCCAGACCGGCGCGGAACCGCTTGTATTGCGCTGGGCTGGAATGGTGCAAGTAGGCGAAACATTCCGCCGCGAATTGCGGCAGGGGCGGATACACAATGGACGGGTCTTCGCTGAGCGTGTCGCCGATGCCGAATTCGGGATGCCCCACCAGGCCGATGACATCGCCGGGATAGGCTTCGTCCACCGTTTCGCGGTCGCGGGCGAACATCTTGCGCGAGTTGGACAGCCGGATGACCTTGCCGGTGCGGGTGTGCGTGGCTTTCATGTCGCGCTGGAACACGCCGGAACAAATCCGAAGGAAGGCGATTTGGTCGCGGTGGTTGGGGTCCATGTTCGATTGGATTTTGAAAATAAAGCCCGAAAATTGCGGATGCGCGGGTTCGATGCGCCTGTCGCCGGCGACATGTGCGCCGGGGGGCGGCGCGTAGGTTAAAAAGAAGTCGAGCAGAAGTTGCACGCCAAAATTATTGAGCGCGCTGCCGAAAAATACCGGCGTCAAATCGCCGGTGCGGACGGCGGCCGGGTCAAAGGTTTCGCCCGCGGCGGCGAGCATTTCGATGTTTTCCACCAGCGCGCGGAATACGTCGGGATGCAGGCGCTCGCGCACCTGCGGGTCCTGAATGGAATGCAGGGCTTCGGGGGCGCGATAGGCGCCGCCCACCGTGCGCTCGAAAAAGTGGGCCAGATTCTGCTGGCGGTCGTACACGCCGCGGAAATCCTGACCATCGCCCATGGGCCAGTTGATGGCGCATACGCCGATTTGCAACGTGGTTTCGATTTCATCCAGCAGCGCCAGGGGGTCTTTGGCGGGGCGGTCCAGCTTGTTGATGAACGTGAAAATGGGAATGCCGCGCAGCCGGCAAATTTCGAAGAGCTTGCGGGTTTGGGCTTCGATGCCCTTGGCGGCGTCAATCACCATGATGACCGCATCCACGGCCATGAGCACGCGATAGGTGTCCTCGGAGAAGTCATGGTGGCCGGGGGTGTCGAGCAGGTTGACGACATAATCCTGATATTCAAACTGCAAGACGGTGGAGCTGACCGAAATGCCGCGCTGCTTTTCGAGCTCCATCCAGTCGGAGGTGGTGGCGCGCTGGTTTTTGCGGGCGGTGACGGAGCCGGCCAGTTGCACCGCGCCACCGTATAGCAGGAGCTTTTCCGTCAGCGTGGTTTTGCCGGCGTCGGGATGCGAAATGATAGCCAGCGTGCGCCGGCGGGAAATTTCCTGTGCGGGAGTCATACGGTGCCTGAAATGGTTGCGGGAATGAACATGGCCGCGCAGTTTTCCACACTATGGAAAACTTTTCGATGTTTTTTCCACACCATGGAAAACGAGCGTGCGCTTTTTTGCGGGGCATTTCCCCAGCGGCGGCCCCGTTGCGCCTTTGCGAAACGCCCGCCGAGTGTTGCTTTATTTTGCCTGGCGTCGGCGGAGGGGATAGAAAGCGAAGAGGATGAGGGCGGTGCCGACGAGGAGGGTGGGCCATTGGGCGGTTTCGCGGAAAAACAGGAGGGAAACGGCGACGCTGAGAGGGATTTTCAGATTGTTCATGATGGCCAGCGCACCGGCGGAAACCTGACGCGCGCCACGGTTCCAAAGGAAAAAGCCGACGCCGGAGGCGATGAGGCCAAGATAAATGAGAACGCCCCATTGTTCGGGGGTGGGCGCGGGCGGGTGGTCGCCGAGCGTGAGCGGCAAGGCCAGCGGAGTCAGCACCGCCATGCCGCCGAAGTGCAGCCAGAAGAAGACGTTGCGGTCGGGCAGGGGGCGCGGCAGTCGCGCGAGAATGGCGCGGTAGGCGAGTTGGCCGGCGGCGAAGCAAAGGTTGGAGATTTGCACGAGCAGAATGCCCCAAAGGGGCGCGGCGGATTCAAGCTGGGTCCATCGAATCCAGGCGGCGCCGGCGACGGCGAGCAGGGCGGCGATGAGGTTGCGGAGATGGAAGCGGCGCTGGGTTGCGTCATTCAGGACCGCGACAAAAAGGGGCGTCAGAACGGTGAAGAGCGCGACTTCGTGGGACTGCAGCCAATGGAAGCTGGACATGTAGGCCCAGTACATCAAGCCAAATTGAACCGCGCCGGTGATGAAAAGACTGATGGCGCAGCGCCACGGGATGCGGCAGACAAAAGGCAAAAAGACGGCGGCGCTGAGCGCCAGCCGCACCCATGCCAGCCAGCCCGGCGGCAAATCGCCGAGACGATTGCCAATCAGACCAAACGAAAACGCCCAAAGGAGCGAAACTGCCGTGAGTAAAAACATGCCGCTGCTGTGAAGTCCCGTGTTCGGTGCTCCTTCTCATTTTTTGACTGTGAAGGCCGAACCTCCGCGTAGTAATACGGCGCGGGCGTCGGGCAACTCGATGCTGGCAATCGCGTCCCCTTCGGAGGGGTTGCTCGGGGGATGCCATTGGATACTTTTGTATAGGGCTTGGGCATCGGGTTCGGCTTTGTTCACATAGTCTATCCAGCCCGGCACGTCGTTTAGCGTGGCCGGCATGGCTGAGGATTGCTCTGTGGCCAATTTGTCCATCGTTTCGGCGAAGACGAAACGATAGCAGTCTGCAAGAGCGGCGACCGCACGTTCGGATTTCCTGGAGAGCGCAGCCTGTTTCAGCACCGGAAGGGCGATGGCGAGCAATAGGCATACTACCAATAGAAGTAGAATGGCGAGGTATAGACGTTTCATATTTACCTTTCTTTCATCGCACAAAGGGTGTGGTTCGGACCCAGCGCCTTGGCGCAAAACCGACTCGGGAGGAGTAACCAAACCGAACAGGGGAATGGCGGAGAGAGAGGGATTCGAACCCTCGATACCGGTTTAAGCCAGTATGACGGTTTAGCAAACCGTTGCTTTCAACCACTCAGCCATCTCTCCGCGAGAGGGTTGAAGGTAACCTAAGCGATGCGCCGGAGAACGGCAAGCGCCAATTTATTGCGAAAAGATTTGATTGATTATTGGGGGGCGTTCGGCCATGTTGGGGTTTGTTTAGCGCTGGCCCCCATCGTCTAGAGGCCTAGGACGTCAGGTTCTCATCCTGGTAACACCGGTTCGAATCCGGTTGGGGGTGCCAGTTTTTGCGGGGGGGGGATGGCGCTTATTTTTTGACGGGGGCGGTTGTTTTTGCGATAACGCTTACCTTCATGTTACGGCGTGTTTACATTTTGTGGCTGGTTGGCGGTTTTTTCTGGGCCGGGGCTGGCGGGTTCTTTGCTTTTGCCGAAGATTTGCAGCGGGCGGATTTGCGTCCGGCGCTGGGGGATGTGGCGACGCCTTTTCTGCGGTATGATTCTTCGGCGCCGTTCACCAACCAACAGAAGAGGGTAGTGGCGGTGACGAATATGGCGGTGGCGGGGTCGTGGGATTCGTGGACGGGGCGTTATGAGATGGTGCGGGCGGGGGAGAATCGCTGGGAGCTGGATGTTCGCAGGTTGCGGGCGCGGCTGGGGCGGCACGAGTTCAAGTTTTTGACCAACGGGGAGTGGGAGGATGGGGAGAATCGGGTGATTCCGATTAATCTGGATGGCGAGATTGAGCGTCCGCCGGCGATGGTTCAACGGGCGGTGGTGGATGATTTCCAGATGATTCGCGTGTTTTTCCGCGAGAGTCTGCCGCCGGAGATTCAGCCGCGGGCGACGCTGGACCCGCCGGTGCCGGTGAGCTGGACGGAAGTGGTGACGGAGGAGAAGGACGCGCGCCAGACGGGGTATTTGTTTTCGCGGGGCGTGGTGACGTTTTTGTTTGATCCGGCTGTTTATGGGTTGAGTTTGCCGCGGAATGCGAAGGTTGTTGTGGCGGGTAATTTCACGGGGTGGGATGGCAGCGGGGGCGGCGGGAAGTGGGTGCTGAAGCGCGGGCGGTCGTCGGGGATATGGGAGGGGGTGGCGCAGTTGGGTGGCATGCGGCTGCCGGCTGGCGAAAAGGATTTGCTGTTCAAGTTTGTGGTGAATGAAACGGACTGGCTGGCGCCGCCGGCGGATGCGCCTAATGCGCGTTCGGACGGGCAGGGGAATGTCAATTTGAAGCTGGATGTGTTTCGCAGCGGCGGCGCGGAAATCCGGGTGCATACGAGCGAGCCGCTGGATTGGACCCAAAACTATGTGCTACGGCTGGAGGGGGTGACGGAGCGTCCGTTGGGTTTGCTGACCACGCCGGACGGGGTGTTTGACAAGGTGCGCAGTGACAAGCCGATGGGGGTTACGCTTGACAAGGAGCGCGGCACCACGACGTATCGCCTTTTTGCACCGCGCGCCAAGAATGTGTGGCTGTCGTTGTATGACCGCCCGATGGCGGTGGCGTGGAAGCCGAAGTTCACGCGCTTTGCGCCGGTGGCGGAATATCGCATGGCGCGCGACCCGGCGGATGGGGTGTGGGAGATTACAACGCGCGGACTGGACATTGGCCAATATTACGGCTTCCGCGTGGATGGTCCGGCCGGCGACAGGGAGTCTTTTGATCCGTTTCATGTGGTTGGGGACCCGTATGGGCGGGCGGTTGCCAATGCCGACGGGTTGAGCATTGTGGTGGACCCCGATGCCACGAATCAGTGGTTCCGCGGCTGGACGGATCAGAATTGGGTGACGCCCGATCCGCAGGATTTGGTGATTTATGAGTGCCACGTTCGCGGGATGACGGTGCATCCGTCGTCCGGCGTGGCGGCTGGCAAGCGCGGGAAATACGCGGGGTTCATGGGTTCGTTGGGCAAGGGGACGGGGCTGGATCATTTGAAGGCGCTGGGGGTGAATGCGGTTGAACTGCTGCCGGTGAGTGAGTTTTCCGAGAGCACCGATCCTTACAACTGGGGCTATGCGACGGTGTATTTCTTCGCGCCGGAGTCCTCGTATGCGCTCGCGCCGGAAAAGGGTTCGGCGTATTACGAGCTGAAGCAACTGGTGGATGATTTGCATGGGCAGGGGTTCGCCGTGATTTTGGACATGGTGTACAACCATATCGGCGGGCCGAATATTTTTGCGCTGATTGACAAGAAGGCGTATTTCCGCCTGAACCCCGACTTGAGTTTTTCCAATCATAGCGCCTGCGGCAATGACGTGAGAACGGAAGCGCCCATGATGCGCAAGCTGATTCTGGACAATATCGCTTATTTCATGGAGGAGTTTCATGTGGATGGCTTCCGCCTGGATTTGGCGGAGCTGATTGACATGGAAACCATGCTGGCCATTCGGGATGTGGCGCGGAGCATCAACCCCAAGGCGATTTTGATTTCCGAGCCGTGGAGTCCGGGGCGGGGGGAAAATAAATATCAACTGCGAGGCACGGGCTGGTCGGCGTGGAATAATGATTTCCGTTACGCGGTGAAGGATTTTGTCCGCGGGTGGGGCAATCGCGAGTGGCTGCGCGATGGCATTTTCGGTTCGGTGAACACCTGGGCCGCGAATCCGCTTCAGCCGGTTAATTATCTGGAGAGCCACGATGACATGGCGTTCGCGGATGAATTGAGCGATCATCCGCAGAAGGATGGGCGCATGCCGACGGATAGGGAGGCGGCGATTAATCGGCTGGCGGCCACTGTTCTTTTCACCTCGCTGGGCAAAACCATGATTTACGAGGGGCAGGAATTTTTGCGCAGCAAGTGGGGGATTATGAACACCTATAACCGGGGCGACGCGGTCAATGCGGTGCGCTGGACGGATTGCAGCCAGCCTCTGCGGCGGCAGGCGCTGGATTATTACACGGGGCTGATTCATCTGCGCACCAGCCCTGAGGGGGCGTCGTTCCGCGTGGCGCAGCGTCCGCCGCAAAGTTATTACCGGTGGCTGCTGCCGTCCAATCCCAAGGTGATGGGCTATCTGGTCAACGCCCCCTCGCTGCACGCGGGCAACGGGTTTGCTGTTTTGCTCAATGCGGATGACAGCGAGCAACGGCTGCCGGTCGCTCTGCGCGGCCCCAGCGCCTGGCGAATGATTGGCAACGGCCATGAAATCAATTTGGCGGGGGTGGCTCCGGTCGGGGCGCCGGCGGGCCAGGCTCCGCCTGTTTGGGCTCCTGAGTGGCAGGGTGACATCGTGATTCCGCCGCTTTCGTCCGTCATTTTGATGAACGGATTTTGACGCGGCTCCAGGAAAGGAGGCAAGCCATGAAAAAATGGATTCTGGCGGCGCTTATCGTGCCGTGGATGGCGGGGGGTGCTTTGGCGCAGTTTGCCGGCCTGCCCATTGCGGGCGGAGTGGAGCCGATTCCCAGCCTTCGCGCCTGGGTTGGCGGGGGTGCGATGTTGACGGCTGATTTCGATTTGTATGGTCTGCGGGGGGATTTGGGTATTGTCAAAAACTTTTCTTTGTTTGCCGATTTGGGGTTGGTGGACCCCGATTTTGGCAGCACCGATTGGGCGTATCAAGGCGGCGGCTGGTTCATCTTGCCGGTAGATATGCCGCTGGATGTGGCGGTGCGGGGAGCCATTGGCGAGGCGCGCTATGATGTGCATGGCGGCTCCGTTCGACTGCACACGTACAACGCGGGAGTGGTCGCCAGCAAACGGGTGGGTATTCTGGTTCCGTACACGTTCTTTGGCCTGAATTATGCCCGAGAGCGCATTCGCATCAAGGAATCGGGCAGCTTCTCAGGAAATGACACTGATTTGGCCGTGGCTGCCGGTTTGTCCCTGAACGTCATTCCCCGTCTCACCGTCTATGCCGAGCTCGCCCATGTGAATGATGTGCTGGTCTCCCTTGGCGCGCGCTACAATTTTTGAACATCCAATTTGCGGAACGCCCATGTCAACGACACTAGAAAAAGTTACCACGCCAAGCCAAATTGCGGCGGTTGCTGAGTTGGCGCGCGAGATTTGGGAGGCCCACTATACGCCCTTCATCGGCACCGCGCAGGTGGCTTACATGCTGGCGCGTTTCCAAAGTGAAGCGGCCATCGCCCAGCAGATAACGATGTCCGGCTTTGAGTATTATCTGGCTCCGGAGGCCGGCTATCTGGCGCTGGTTCCCGATTCAGGGGAGCGCCGCATGTTGCTCAGTAAAATCTACGTCAAGGAATCGCAGCGACGGACGGGCTTGGGGCGGCAGATGGTGGATTTGGCCGAGCAGCGGTGCCGCGAAACCGGCTGCACGACGCTTTGGCTGACCGTCAACCGCCACAATTCAATCGCGCTTGCCTTCTATGAGCGCGTCGGTTTCGTCAAAGCCCGCAAGCTCGTCACCGACATCGGCGGCGGCTTCGTCATGGACGACTGGCAGCTCGAAAAAGAAATTCCGGTTACTCCGCCGCAACCGTGACCTCGTTGAGGGGGGGGGGCATGTGGGCGGAAATTTTTCCACGGTATGGAAAGTTTATTTTGAGATTTTCCATGCTATGGAAAAATAATTTCCACGGTGTGGAAAAAATGGGGCTGCCGGCGCTTGTTTCGATTCAG
>Ga0255345_1002125_pt1 | contig 26061 bp, 22 predicted proteins | sample wastewater_treat_6_FD_192415 | JGI IMG/M metagenome (GOLD analysis project Ga0255345, IMG submission 192415) | Wastewater microbial communities from Lulu Island WWTP, Vancouver, Canada - plant20 | ecosystem: Engineered > WWTP > Wastewater > Unclassified | place: Canada: Vancouver, British...
GAGAGGTATAATCTCTCCCCATATTTTTAATCATTGGATCTCTGGATCGTATAGCTTTGGGCTCATCGTAATGCCAAATCTTTTCAGCATTGCAGAGGTCTTTCCTTTTATATCCTCTGCAACGTGATAGAAACATGGCACAAGTATAAGTGTAATAACAGTTGCAAAAATTAAACCATATCCAAAGGCAAGTGCAAGGGGCGCAGTCATATGATTTTTTTCTCCTATGCCATATATACTTGGCAATAGCCCCAGAACTGTTGTGCCTGTGGTGAGTATAATAGGCCTCAATCGCAGCGCTGCTGCTTCTGCAATGGCATATATTAAATTGGAGTGCTCGTTTCTTTTGATGTTTATGAACTCAACAAGAGTTACAGTGTTGCTTACAATTACTCCTGCAAGGCTAAATATTGCCAGGACACTCATGAAGCATAAAACCTCTCCATGAACAAAAGTTGCAAAGATAACTCCAATGAGAGAAAATGGAATTGCAATCATTACAACAAGAGGGATAAGCAGTGATTTAAAGAATGATGCAATTATAATGTAGATTACGACAAGGGCAATCTGAAAGTAAACTCCAAGCTCAGCTAAACTTTCGGAGGTCTCTTCCTGCTCACCGCCATAGGATACAAAATATCCAGGGTAGCGCTTTTCTATATCTGCAAATTTTTGAGCTAAATCAGAGTTCACCTTTACAGATGTTACTTTTGAGGTATCGACATTTGCCTTTACCTGAATAATCCTTTTGTAGTTTAGCCTGTTTATCTGGGAATATCCAGGCTGCTGGTGTCTGGAGGTAACCATACCAAGTGGTATGAGGCCGCCTTGATTATTAGAGATCATAACGTCATTGAGGCTTTTCATGTTTTTCCGTGCAGCTTCATTGAATCTTACTCTTATTGCGATTTCATCTTCTCCGTCACGAACAGTTGTCGCCTTAGCTCCTTCAAAGGATGCATTTATAGCAGTTGCAACATCATATACAGAGACCTTTGCTCTGGATGCCAGCTCTTCATCAGCCTTGTATCGGAACTCTGTTTTTCCTGGCTCAAAGTCAGTTTTAATGTCATAAACGCCATCGATTGTTTTAAGGTAGTTTATGTATTCCTGGGCTATTTTATCTAAAGTAGCAAAGTCATCGCCACGGATCTCGACGTTTACAGGATCACCAACAGGAGGCCCATCTTCAAGCACTTTAACGTTAATTCTGTTTTCCTTTGAGATTAAACCTATGTTTTGAGCTTCCTGGAATTTATTCCTCAACTCGTTAGCTATTTCGTAAGCAGTTCTCTTTCTGTCTTTCTCTGGAGTTAAATAGACAAAGAGAGTTGATTTATGCGTTCCATCGCCCGGTTTTGGATCAAGGCCAAAGGGCACCTCCGTTCCGACACGAGAATAAAGATTTTCCAGTTCCTCTTTGGGAAGAGTGAGTATAATCTTTTCTATTTCTTTTATATCCCTCAAGTTTGCCTGAAGATTACGGCTGTTTGGAAGGTATGTTTTTATCTCAATTTGCTCCGATCCTCCACCTGGCATAAAGATAAAACCAACAACAGGGACAAGTGCCAGAGCAATGAGAAGCAGGATAAAGAGGATAGATACAGTGAGATACCTTCTTCTTAGAGCAAGACTCACCAGTTCCATATATTTTTTCTGGATCTTGCCAAAGAGACCTGATTCAAGCCTTTCATTATCGGAAAGTATTGAGTTTTCATCACAGGAGTTGTTGTGGCATTCCTTTGCAAATATGTTTAAGAATGCAGGCATAATGAATATTGCAATGATCCATGATGCAGTAAGGGAGATCATTACAACCATAGGAATAAATTTTATGAATTTCCCCATAAGGCCCGTAAGCATCATGAGTGGAGTAAAGGCAGCAGAGATACATAAAAAAGTAACAGTTACAGGCCACATTAGCTCAGCAGTTCCTTTGACGATTGCCTCTGTTTTACTGTAGCCCTTTTCCATGTATCTGTGAGCGTTTTCTGATATCACTATTCCAAAGTCAACAATCATACCAAGAACCATGATAAAGCCAAAGAGGCTCACCACGTTTAAAGTAACGCCAGAGACTTTAAGTCCAATGAATGCAACCATAAAGACAATGGGTATTGTTGCAGTTACAATTGAGGCCATTCTTATGCCCAGCATAACAAAGAGGATAAGTGCAAGGAGAATAAAACCAGAGATTGCATTTGTAATTACAGAGTCAATTGTGTCTCTGGTAAAGTCACTTGTGATATTAAAAATCTCAATGGATGCCATATCAGGGTAAGGGTTATTGAAATTATTCATTGAGGCTAATATTTTATCTGTAAGCCTTATCTCGTCAGCACTTCGCTTTTTTAGCACCTTGAAAACTATGGATTTTTTACCATGGAATCTTTCAAGAACATCAGGTTCTTCAACTGTATCTTTAACTGTTGCAATATCCTTTATCCTTATTGTGTATCCAACGTCATTGGATTGGATTACAGTGTTTAAGATTTCATTTATGTTGTTATACTGTCCCTTTGTGCGAAGAATAAATTCATTATCGCCAATACGCAGTGGCCCACCAGGGTAATCGATGTTGCGAGTGCTTAAGGTGTTTATTACATTATTCATCCCGAGTCTATAGTGAGCAAGCTTTGCAGGGTCAACTTCAACTAAAAATTCTCTATCATAAAAGCCGTATTTTTCTACCTCAGCAACTCCATCAAAATCATAGAAGAAGTCCTCAAGCTTATCCCCAACAGCTCTTAAAACAGTAAAAGGGACCTCTTCATCTTTTGCAACTATTGAAGCATAAAAGATTTCTGTTTTATCGATTTTAATCTCTTCAACAACTGGTTTTTCTGCATTTGCTGGTAGATTTTCAACTAAATCAACAGCATCTTTAATGTCCTGCACAACCTGTTTTTTATCGCTTACCTTCTCGTCAATATAGACAGCAATGACAGAGACGTTCTCAATGTTATAAGAACGGACCTTGTCAATGCCATCAACCTCACGGAGTTTTTTCTCAATAGGCACAGTTATAAGGCTTTCCAGTTCATCAGGAGACGCACCAGGATATATGGTCCTTATGCTTACCATGTCAAAGTTAACTTCAGGGTAGGCCTCTCTATTAATTGTGCTTATGGCAGATATTCCAAGAATAAATACAAGCACAATGATAAGCGAAACAACTAACTTTTCTTTGATGAGGTATTTAATTAAATTAAACATAACTATGCCTCTATGATTTTTTTATTTTTCTTTTGGAATATATTTTTCCACATCTATTTTATATGTCTCAAAGAGCTCATTTTTTGCCACTTCAAATTCAAGGAGAGAAGCATTATAGGCAACCAATAACTGTAACTCCTGTTCCTTTGTGCCGATAAGAGCATCCAGTGCCTCACGAACGCTTGCTGCTGTAAATCTACCTCGTCTAAGGTTTGCCAGCATTTTATTGTAATAAAGCTCAGCCTGTATTCTTGCCTCACGGGCCTTTGTGTAAAGCTCATAGGTTGTTTGAATATTTTCATATTTTGATGTAACATCATCTTTGACAATTCTTCTGTATTTTTCCAGTTGAGTCTTTGCCTGTTCAATATTCCAGCGGGCGTTGCGCTCTTTTATTTTTTGATCCTTATTGTCAAGAGGGTATGTTAGTGAAACCTTAGCCTCGTAAGTTGGATATTTCACAGAGGATGTATGGCCATAAGAGGCTCCAAGGCTTTCATCATAATCCATGGATGAAATAGAAAGGGCACCCTTAAGTGAAGGGAGAGCCTCATTCTGGTACATGTCAAGAGCAAGCTTTGCATTCTCAAGTGCCCTCTCTGCATTGAGATAATCAGCTCGCTTTGCATAAGCTCTTTTTATCGCTTCATCTAAATTTATATCTGGGACTTTATTTGAAAGGACAGCTTTCTCTTGCATTGTTATTTCACTTTCCATGTTAACCGTCTGCAAGAATTTTCGCACGCTGTCTTTGTATTTTTGTTGAGCACTTGCAAGAGACGCCTCTGATGTTGCCACTCGTAGGTTCCAGAAGTTAAGCTCGAACTGTTCAGATAATCCGAGTTTAACATTGTCAGCAACAATACGCCTTACCCTTTTTGTTTCTTGAAGTAAAAGAGCAGAGTTATCCATATTATTCTTGTTTATAATTACATTCCAGTAGTCCACTATTACAGAAACAACAACCAGTGATAGATTGTATATAATCATATCCTTTTGCATAGAAGAGGCATTCTTTAAAATCTCAAGCTGTTTGCGATCGTTATATCCAAAGGCGTTTTTTAAGAACTCCTGTTCTATTGAGGCAAAGATTATTGGATTGTGAGCATTAACTGTAGCAGATGGATATTCTGTGCTTGAATATGTGTGCTTTATGCCTGCAGCAACTGTAGTTCCACTGGAAAAGGATTTTGCAAGAGATGCGGAGCTATAAATTGATTTAGAACTTTCTCCATATTTTGACCACATGGCCTCAGGATATTTTGAAGAAGATAGCCCACCCTCTGCAGCAAATACTGGAGAGTATTTTGTGAGGAATTTTTGATAGTCAGAATCAGCCATGGCAACATCGTATTTTCCTGTAAGAATGTCATGGTTACTTTCAATGGCTTTTCTTATGGCCTCAGAAAGAGTTATCCTGTATCCGCCAAGTATCACAGCGGGTTCATCGGCAAGTTCAATTTCTATTGCCTTGGCACTGTTTGTTTCAATTTCCTGGGCAAGTGCACCTGATATCAATCCATAGATAAGAAGAAGAATTAGGGCATTTAGTTTTAGCTTCATATATACCTTCCTTATGTAGTATTTCAAAGTTTTTCAAGCAGCGAGTCTAAATTTTTTAAAATTTGATTGAGCCGTTCTTTTTTTTCATTATCAAGAACAGGAATCTTTAAGGCTTTACCCGATGGCCTTAAGCTTTTAAAGCTCATCTCCACAACAAAGTTATAGAGTTTTTCTTTTTTATCACTGTAGAGTTCATCATAAAATTCTGTGTCTTTAAAAAAATCCTCCCCATGGGCAAAATGAGAGATAAAGGAAGTCAGGCAAATAGTAAAGATTAGGGTATTTGATATTTCAAAAATCCCTTGCTGCACTCCTCTCTGTATTGTTTTATCCAGGAGAACAATTCGTGGGATCATATAGTTTTTTACAAATTCATGAATAATACCATTGCCCTCTGCAATTTCCCTTGAGCATATTTTGTGAAACTCCTCGTCGTGAATATCAAAGTGAAGTCCAACTAATATATACAGGGCAGCGCATAATTCTATGTCAGGGGAGGGTTTCCATGAATTGATCTCATCCTGGATAATTTTTGATATTTTATCAGGGATTTCCCCAAGGCTGTTTTGAAAAATGCTCCTGTAGAGATTTTCTTTGCTTTCAAAATAATAATGAAGCAATGCTTGGTTTACTCCAGCAATTGCAGCAATAGAACTCATTCTTGCACCAGAAAATCCCTTTGCAGCAAATTCTTTTTTTGCAGCAAAGAGTATTTTCTTTTTTGTTTCGTCACTTTCTCGCCCCTGTTTCATCCTCTTGCCTTTTAATTATTTAGTTTAATTAAATAGTTAATTTAATTAAATATTTGTCAATATAAAATACTGAATTTTTTTAAAAAGGTAAAAATTTTTCACTGTTCCAGTAATTATTCCTAAATATAATTTTTAGTGTAAAATCAAGAGAATATTATCCCCGCTGCCTTTGGCGGCTGGGATAATAGAGTAATTTTATTTTAAAAAAATACTGCACTGTGTATTTACTACAAAGAACAATTTTCCAATTTAAAATTCTTGACAGAAGTTACAATTTATAATATAAATCTTATTGTTTTTCCTGCTTATTCTTCGAAAAAACAAAAAAGCTGTTTTGTATAAAAGGAGTCCTCATGTTTGATTATGCTGATAATGACAGAGAGAGAGTCTTTTTTATAAAAGATGGGGAATTGCTACATTTGCATATCCTGGAAGAGAGAATTTCAGATTTTATAAAAAAGGACTCAAGGGATGTAGTGCTGGATCTGGAAGGTCTGTCTCGCTTTGACTCTCAGTCTCTTGCAAGTCTCATACGCATAAAGCGTAAGTTAGATTCTTTAGATAGAACTTTACGCATTATAAACTATAATGAGGCTATTTTCAGAGTAATTGAACTTGCAGGTATGGAAGATTTTCTTCTTTGATTAGATTTTTTATAGAATAATAAAAAAATATTTTTCATAAAAATAGCATTATTTTATTATTACATTTAATCCTCTCTTAATAAAAGAGGATTTTTTATATTAAAAATTTAACAAATTAGGATTGTGTTATGCAAAAACTTACTCTTAATAAAAATGACATTGTCAAAAGGAGAGGCCCCCTTGTCCTTGTAATTATGGATGGCGTTGGTCTTGGCAAAGAAAATGAGGGTAATGCCTTTTATCTTGCCAGAACTCCAAATCTTGATAATCTTATGAAAAGTTGTCCCTGGATTACTCTTAAGGCCCATGGGAAAGCTGTGGGGCTGCCCAGTGATTCAGATATGGGAAATTCAGAGGTGGGGCACAATGCCCTTGGAGCAGGCCGTATCTTTGATCAAGGTGCAAAGCTTGTATCAAAGGCAATTGACTCAGGGGATGTGTTTAAAACAGATCTATGGAAACGCCTTGTAGAAAAACCAACTAATGGAAAAAATTCTTTGCATTTCATAGGCTTGCTTTCCGATGGTAATGTGCATTCTCATATAGATCATCTCTTTGCCTTAATTGAACAGGCAGCCAGAGAGGGAGTTAAGCGTGTAAAGGTTCATGTACTCCTTGATGGAAGAGATGTACCAGAAACCTCAGCTCATATATATATTGAGAAGCTTGAAAATTTTCTCTCTAAGTTTAAAGCTCAAAATCTTGACTATGCCATTGCCTCAGGTGGTGGCAGGATGGTTACCACAATGGATAGATATGAGGCTGATTGGAATATTGTTAAAAGGGGATGGGATGCTCATGTTCTTGGTAAGGCTCGCCCTTTTAAAAGTGCCCTGGAGGCCCTTGAGACTTTTAGAAGAGAGGAGCCAGGCATAATAGATCAGTATCTGCCAGCTTTTACAATTGTTGATGACAATGGCCCTGTTGGAACAATCGAGGATGGAGATAGCGTTGTGCTTTTTAATTTTAGGGGAGATAGAGCCATTGAGCTTACTAAGGCCTTTGAGATGGATGACTTTAGGTATTTTGATAGAGTACGTCGGCCTGATGTTATTTTTGCAGGCATGATGCAATACGATGGAGATCTTAAGATACCTGCAAATTTTCTGGTAAATCCACCAAGCATAGATCGCACAGTGAGTGAATACCTTGTTGGTGCAGGGGTAAGGCAGTTTGCAATTTCTGAGACACAAAAGTTTGGTCATGTAACTTATTTTTGGAATGGTAACAGAACAGAAAAGTTTGATGAAAAAACAGAGGTCTATTTTGAGATTCCATCAGATAAGTTGGAATTTAATCAAAGACCATGGATGAAGGCAGCAGAAATTACAGATGAGGTTATTGCTGCAATAAAAAGTGGCAGATATGATTTTATCAGGCTCAATTATCCAAATGGAGACATGGTCGGTCATACAGGAGATTTGGAAGCTGCAGTAATTGCAGCAGAGACAGTTGATCTATGTCTAAAGCGCTTGCTTGAGGTTGTCCGTGAAAGTGGGGGAATAGCCTTTGTAACAGCAGATCATGGTAATCTTGATGAGATGTATGAGATAGATCCTAAGAAAGGAACTTTTGAGCTTGATGAAAAAACAGGCAAACCAAAGAGTAAGACTTCCCATACGCTCAATCCTGTTCCTGCCATCATTTATGATCCTGAGTTTAAGGGTGAGTATGAAATCAATCCAGAGGTTAAAGAACCCGGTCTTGGAAATGTTGCAGCAACTTTACTCAATTTAATGGGTTTTGATGCTCCAGCTGATTATTTACCATCCATAATAAGATTTAAGTGATGAGGAAATTGATCTTCTCAATTGTTTTTTGTTGCCTCCTTGTCCCTCTGTTGGCAGAGGAGGCAACTTATTATAATAATCAGGGTCTTGATTTGCTTAGAAAGGGTGAGCCAGAAAAGGCACTGTCTTTTTTTATGTCTGCTGAATTGTTAGATCAATCCAATAAGCATTTTAAAAATAATATTGCTGTTTCTCTAATGCGCCTTGGAAGATATGAGGAGTCCATTGTTTATTTAAACAAAGCAATTGAGCTTGATCCTTTCTATGTAAAGGCTTTATGTAACATGGCAGTGGCTCAATTTCACTTAAGGAATTACAAAGAGTCCTACAAGTATTATCTAAAGGCCCTGAGAGCTGATGAGGGCTATACAAAGATGAGATTTGAAAAGACAAAGGTTAAAAAGTTTCTCTCTTCATCTAAAAGCATCAGCAATGAAAACAAAGCCCTTGTTGAAAAAGCATTGAATTATCTGGATAATGATAATTAAAAGTTCTCTTCTATAAAAGCTGTTAGTTTTTCTATATCATCTCTTTTAATGACTGGCAGATTTGTTTTTATTTCCATATCAGATACTACTAAAATTATGTTACTGTCATTTGCAAATAAAGGCTCTTCCTCTAAATTCCCTATAACCTCGATTTTTTTATGTTTTGCTTCTTTAAATCCTTCAATTATGACAATATCGCAGTGGCTGAGGTATTTATGTGCAATGTCAAGAGGGGTGGTCTTTTCATCAATGTCAGCAACTATGGCAAGTTTTTTGCCATTGGTAATTGCAGAGACCATAGCTCCTGCTTCTTTATATCTTGCGGAATCTTTGCCTTTATAATCAATCTCAAAGTCGTGCCTCATGCTTTTTATTGCAGCAATACTTTTTCCTTGCTTTTTAAAGTGGAGGATCAATTTTTCTATGAGAGTTGTTTTCCCTGAGCCTGATCTTCCTGTTATAATTATAATTTTCATCTCTACCTTCAAATTTTTTGTTGAAAGCAATAGCTTATTGCTGAATAATTTCAATAGTTATTTTATTATAACATTCAAAAAAGATTTTACAATAAAGGCTTGATCTTTTCTGCTTATATAAAAATGCTCGTGAGGGATTATGAGCTCTATAAAATGTGCAATAGTAGCAGGTGGTAAAAGCGGTCGCTTTGGTAGTGACAAATCCATATATGTTTACAATGATAAAACTCTAATAGAGCATGTAATTGATAAGGTATCTCCTGTTTTTTCAGATATAAGCATAATTGCTCCTGATGGAGAGAAGTTTAATTTTTTGAATCTTCCTGTGATTGCAGATATTGTTCCACGAATGGGACCAATAGGAGGAATTTATACAGCTGTGCAAACTCTTAATGCAGAGAGGATTTTTATATTTCCCTGTGATATGCCCTATTTAAATACAGAGTTCATTCGCTACATGGCAGATATCCCTCCTTTGTATGATATAGTTGTTCCGATGGTTCAGGGGAGATATGAGCCACTGCATGCAATTTACTCGAAAAATTGCCTGCCTGCTATAAAGAGGAATATTGACGCAGGGGATTACAGAATGAGTGGTTTTTATGATGGCTTGAACATAAGAGCAGTTGGCGAGGATGAAATTTGTTTCTATGATGATCCAGAGAGGATGTTTTTAAATGTAAATTTTAAGGAAGACCTTAATTAAATGAAAGATATTATAGATAAAATAAAAACAGAGCTTGCTTTGAGAGCAGATGAGTCTGTGAGGCAAAGTGGGCTTAGGTTTTTTAAAGAGGATGTAAAGATACTTGGAGTTAAAAGTGCTGAGGTAAAGCACCTTGCAAAGTCTTTTTATAAAGAAGTTAAATCCTATTCAAAAAAAGAGATTTTTTCTCTTTGCGAGACATTGCTTAAATCTGGCATAATGGAAGAGAGCTTCATAGCATGTCACTGGTCTTATAATTTGAAAGATAAATATCTGCCAGATGATTTTGAGGTTTTTCAGAGGTGGGTTGAAAATTATGTTACCAATTGGGCTACCTGTGACACCTTGTGTAATCATACTGTAGGGGATTTTCTCATTGCTTATCCAGAGTTTGTTCAGAGATTAAAAAGCTGGGCAAAGTCAAATAATAGATGGATGAGAAGAGCCTCCTGTGTGTCTTTAATTATTCCTGCAAAAAATGGCTTATTTCTTGATGATATTTTTGAAATTTCTGATTTACTTATGCAAGATGAAGAAGATCTTGTCCGTAAAGGCTATGGCTGGATGCTAAAGTCTGCCTGCGAAAAACATGAGGATGAGGTTTTTTCTTATATTATTAAAAACAAGTCGATAATGCCACGAACTGCTTTGCGCTATGCAATTGAAAATATGCCTCCTGAAAGAAAAAAAGAGGCTATGAAAAAATAAGTTTTTAGTTATAAATTTAAATACTATTATTTGGAAGGTCTATGGAATCAAGGGAATTAATAATAGAAGATATTTACAGACCAAGAGAGGAATGTGGGATTTTTGGAATCTTTGGGAATCCCTTTGCTGCTAATTTAACCTATCTTGGTCTTTACTCGTTGCAGCATAGAGGACAGGAGTCCGCAGGTATAGCCTCTTCTGATGGTGAGCATATTTACAGATATGCTGGCATGGGAGAGGTCAATGATGTTTTTACTCAAGAGCATATAGATAATCTTCCGGGATATATGGCAATAGGGCATAACAGATATTCAACTACTGGTTCATCATATTTGCGCAATGCTCAGCCCTTTCGAGCTTCATCTGTTCTTGGGCCTATTGTTCTTGCCCATAATGGTAACCTTACCAATGCAGGATTTATAAGGACAAATTTAGAGAAGGCTGGCCATATATTTCAGACCACCATTGACTCAGAGGTGATAGTTCATCTCATGGCAAAGTCAGGTGAAAGCAATTTTGAGGCAGCATTAATAAAGGCTCTGCGTCAGATCAAGGGCGCTTATTCATTGCTTGTGATGAATAGAGATAAAATTTATGCAGTGAGAGATCCTTATGGGTTTAGACCTCTTGCTCTTGGCAAACTCGACGAGGCCTGGGTTGTGGCATCAGAGACCTGTGCTTTTGATATAATTGGTGCAAAATATGAAAGAGATGTTTTGCCAGGGGAACTCATAGAGATATCATCAAAAGGAATAAGATCTCTTTTCCCCTTTGAAAAGACAGAGCAATCTCTTTGCATTTTTGAATATATTTATTTTTCAAGACCGGACAGCAAAATTTTTGGTGAATCTGTTTATGACATGAGAATCAATCTTGGGAGGATGCTTGCAAAACAATCACCAGTTTCAGCAGATATAGTTGTGCCAATACCTGACTCATCTAATTGCGCAGCTCTTGGATATTCTAAGGAATCTGGCATCCCCTTTGAACTTGCAATGATACGCAGTCATTATATAGGTCGCACCTTTATTGAACCTACTCAAAAAATAAGGGATCTTGGAGTTAAGCTTAAATTTAATGTAGTTGAGTCTGTAGTAAAAGATAAAAGGGTAATTGTTGTAGATGACTCAATTATGCGTGGAACAACAATGAGAAAGATTATTAAGATGTTTCGAAATGCAGGTGCGCGGGAGATTCATGTCCGTATATCTGCTCCTCCTACTAAATTCCCTTGTTATTATGGAATAGATATTCCAACTCACAGTGAACTCATTGCATCCTCTCACACTATCGAAGAAATAAGAAAATATTTGAGGGTAGAGTCCTTAAGTTATCTTACAATAGATACAATGATTGATGCAATAAATAGGCCACAGAAGAGATTTTGCACAGCCTGTTTTGATGGTAATTATCCCTGTCCGCTTGATGAGTTTCATAATGAGGACAATCAGAAGTATCTTTTTGAGGAGGGCAATGGGGAATATTATTGATGGGCGCTTAGATTTGGAAAAAAAGAATAGAAATTCAACTAAAACTAAAGAAAAGATATTGCTTACAGCAATAGAGCTTTTTAATAAATACACAGCAAGCGCTATCTCAACAAATCACATAGCTGCTGAAATGAATATCAGCCCAGGGAATCTCTATTATTACTTTAAAAATAAGGAAGAGATAATAAAAGAGATATTTTTGAGACTTGCAGAAGGTGCTGATAGAATATGGTATAATCCTGAATTGGGCAAAACTGAGGAAAGCCTCATAGATTATTTTAAAAATCTTGCAAGCCATATGTATGCCTTTCGATTTTTTTATCTTGAGCTAAACGTTTTGCTTAAAAACGATCCAGAGCTTAGAAAAACATATATGGAGCGAGCAGATAGAATTATCCAGCAGATGAAGCTTGTCTTTGCAGAGTTTATCCGCCACAATATTATGAAGAATTTTGAATCAGAGAGAGAGAGGATTTTTCTTCTGCGAAATATATGGACCGTTGGTCAGATGTGGATGACCTATTCCAATTTAAAGTATGATAATATAACACCGGAGATTGTAAATGATGGTGTATGGCAGATGTATACAGTAGTCGAAAGGCTTATAACAAAAAAATCAAAGATAAAGATTGAAAAAATTCTTTATAAACTATTTCCCATTTGAATCAATTTTTTGATTGCTTGTTAAGATCCTCAGGGATTTAAGATCGCCTGAGGATTTTTTGATTTTAATATTAATAGATGAGCTTATTCTTCTTAGCCTCAAATCTGAGGGAATCTCTGAAATCTGGATGAGCTATGTTTATAAGAGCATTGACTCTCTGCTCTATTGTTTTGTTATAAAGATCTGCAACACCATATTCCGTTACAACATACTGCACATCAGCCCTGGGAGTTGTTACAATTGTGCCTGCAGGGAAGGATGGGGTAATTTTTGATATTATTCCATCCTTTGTTTTTGCAGTGGACTCAATGGCAAAAATTGATTTACCGCCCCTTGACATTTTTGCACCTCTGACAAAGTCAAGTTGTCCACCTGTGCCACTGTACATTTCATAACCAAAGGATTCAGAGGCAATCTGACCTGTAAGATCTATCATAAGTGCATTGTTGATAGAGATGAGATTATCATTTAAAGCTATTGTTCGAGGATCGTTAACCATATATATTGGCATAGATTCAAGCAGTATGTTCCTCTCCATAAACTTATATAGTTCCCTTGAGCCAAAGGCAAATCCATAAACCACCTTGCCAGGTCTGAAGGTTTTGCGAGAGCCATTTAAAACTCCTTTTTTGATGAGATTCATCATGGAGTCAGAGATCATTTCTGTGTGAGCACCAAGGTCTCTCTTTGATTCAAGGAGATAGCCAACAGCATTTGCAATATCTCCAAGTCCAAGCTGAATTGTTGCACCATCTGGGATCATGTCAACAACATGACTTGCAATTTTCATATAAGTCTCTGACATTTCTGACATTGGAGTAAGAGGCAATTCTCCCAGAGGCATATCATGCTCAACTATTGCATCAACTTCGCTTACATGAACATGAGCCTTTATTCCGTATACATAGGGAACTTCTTTGTTTACCTGGACAATTACAGTTTCTGCATTTTCTATTTGATCTCTTCCAACAAAGGCTCCACATGGTCCGAGGCTCATCCATCCATCTTCATCAGGAGGGGATACATTGAGCACAGCGACATTGCTTTTATTATTGCTCAGGATGATATCTGCAGTGGAGTAGTGACCTGTCATAAATCCCACGTGGTTTCTTTTGTGCAGCATTCTTTCCAGTGGGCCATTAAACATTGAATTATATTTGAAGTGCTGATCGTATTCTGGCTTGAGGAATTCATATAAATACATAGCCATCCCAGCGTTATAGGTAATGTTTGTTATTTCAGGTATGCGTTTTACTATTGCATTGAGAATTACAGGAGATGCACTTGGTCCTGGAGGAGATGTTATTATATCTCCAGACTTGATAATCATCGCTGCTTCTTCAGGGCTTTTTAGTTTAGCCTTATAGCTTTCTTTCCAGTCGTGATTAAGTATCAGATTCATTTTTTACCTCTAAAATTTTTAGAATAATTACTCTAACAAGCCTTTTATTTTAGATTATGTGGGAAAGTCAATAATTTTTAGAGTGTTTACTCTAAAAAAATAAAATTTATCTCCCACTGTTATTTCTTTTTATAAAAATACTTGACGTTTTAGAGCTATTATGACCTTATGGACCTAAATATAGGTCACTAGCTCAATTGGTAGAGTATCGGTCTCCAAAACCGAGTGTTGGGGGTTCGAGTCCCTCGTGACCTGAAGCTGAGCCGTCTTTTGGCGGCTTTTTTTATTGGCAGATTATGGGAATAGATATCTGGACTTTGGTGCTTATATTTTTTGCAAGAGTTCTTGATGTTTCAATAGGAACCTTCAGGATTATACTTGTGTCCAGAGGCTTTAGAAATATTGCTCCTTTCCTTGGATTTTTTGAGGTGCTCATCTGGATAACAGCCATAGGTGCTATCTTTAATAGTCTTCATGGTTTTTTAAGCTACGTAGTATATGCCGCAGGATTTGCAACAGGCACATTTGTGGGGATGAAGCTTGAATCCTTTGTTTCAATAGGGTATCAATCCCTCAGAATAATAACAACAGAAAAGATAACTGCTTTGCCTCTGACTTTGCGTGAGGAGGGTTTTAATATAACAACAGTTATTGGAAGAGGGATGAAGGGCGATGTTATATTGATCTATACAACTGTTCCGCGCTCAAAGGTAAAGCATGTCCTGGATGTAGTTGAGGCTCTTGAACCCAATGCTTATATAACTATTGAGGATGTTCGATCCTATAGATCTGGCTTTATTAATGAACCTTCTGTTTTTGCTAAAATTACACGGGGGGTTGTAAAGCGTAAATGAAAGGGCGGGTTATTGCAATTGTAATGAGTTTTTTTTGTGCAATTGCTTTTTCTGCTGAAAACATCCCTGATTCATTTTATAAAAAGCGTCAGGAAATAGTTGAGCTTTATAAAAATCTCAAGCCAAAGATCTTTTCGGAATATGTACCAGGAGTTAAAAGGCGCATCAATACTTCTGAAAAAATTATTGCAATAACCTTGGATGCCTGTGGAGGAAAAAAGGGAAATGGTTATGACAGAGCGCTTATTGAATTTTTTAGACAAAATAAGATTCCTGCAACTCTTTTTATGACTTCACTTTGGATCGATGCAAATGAAGATATAGCCAGGGAGCTTGCAAGAGATCCTCTTTTTGAAATAGAAAATCATGGTTACAGGCACAAGCCAGCTTCAGTAAATGGTGCTGTTGTTTATAGAAGACGAGGGACTATCTCACCGGAGGATCTCTTTGATGAGATTGAACTCAATGCACTTAAGATTGAGAGATTAACTGGCAAAAAACCAATTTTTTATAGACCAGGTACTGCCTATTTTGATGATGTTGCTGTGAGAATAACTTACTCACTTAATTACATACCAATGAACTTTTCTCTTGTATCAGGAGATGCAGCAGGACTTTCCAGTAGCAAAATAGCTGGGCGCATATTAAAATTTTCAAAAAACGGAACTGTTATCATAGCTCACATGAATAGGCCAGGGAGAGGGCTTTGTGCTGCCTTTGAGAAGTCTCTACCTGTTTTAAAAAAAAGAGGATTCAAATTTGTTAAGCTCTCAGATTATAAGGATAAGCTGCAATAGTATTATTTTTACCACCTTCTGCCAATAGGCTTTTTTATGTAACTTCTTTCTATTGGTTAATTCTTAATAATCATAATTATTATTAAAAGATTTCTTTTTATATTGTTGACATTTTTAATATACCTGGAGCTTTTAACGATTGGGTATAAAATTTTAAGACAGAGAATAATCTGGTAAAGGGCAGCAATGACAGGTAGAGGTGAAATTCCACTTGTAAGTACTTTAAAGGAGTTGTGCAGAATGTGCTACTCCTGCGTTCGCGAGTGTCCTGCAAAGGCAATTAGAATTTCTGGTGGTCAGGCTGAGGTCATTGCTGATAGATGTATTGGCTGCGGTAATTGTGTCAGAGTCTGCTCCCGTAATGCGAAGGTTGTCCGTGGCTCAAAGGATCGAGTTTTTGACTTGTTAAAAAAAGAATCTTCTGTTGCAGCCTTAGTTGCTCCAAGCTTTCCTGCTGAATTTCCAGGAGTGAGCTATCGTAAGGTAGTTTCTATGATTCGCTCCCTGGGATTTAAATATGTTTGCGAGGTTGCCTTTGGTGCAGATCTTGTATCTGCCCAATATAGACGCCTTCTAAAGGAGGAGGCCGGTGGCAAGAGCTATATAGGAACAACATGCCCTGCAATAGTTTTTTATATAGAAAAGTATCATCCAGATCTGGTGGATCACCTTGCACCAATTGCTTCTCCTATGATTGCCACTTCCAGAGCTATTCATAAAATATATGGTGATGATATTTCAACAGTTTTCATTGGTCCCTGCCTTGCAAAAAAAGATGAGGCTTTACGAGATGATCTTGCAGGCGATGTTGATGAGGTGTTGACTTTTACAGAACTACGGGAGATGCTTCTTTCCAGCCAAATCAATCCAGATAATCTTGAACCATCAGAGTTTGATCCTCCTCATCCTATAAAAGGCACATTATATCCAATAGGTGGAGGTTTGCTACAGGCTTCTGATTTGCCAGAAGATCTACTTTCAACAGATATTGTTTCAGCTATAGGCCATAAGCAATTTATACAGGCTATAAAAGAGTATGAGACTCTTGATCACAACACAAAACTTCTTGAACTCAATTGCTGTGAAGGCTGCATATCTGGCTCAGGGCTTTCTCAAAATTTGCCTCTATATGCAAGAAGAGGCTATGTTAGCAATTATGCAAGGAAGAGAGTATCTCTTACAGATAAAACAGAATATAAAAAATACATTGATGAGTTAAAAGACATAAATTTACAGGTTAAGTTTGCAAAGGATGATCACAGGTTGCCTGCTCCCTCAGAAGAGGAGCTAAGGGAAATTCTTAAAAAGAAGGGAAAAATCACGCCAGAGGATGAGCTTAACTGTGGAGCCTGTGGTTATGATACATGTATTGAACATGCAATAGCTATACACAGAGGCCTGGCAGAATATGAGATGTGCTTGCCCTATATGGTTGAGCAATTGAAAAAAGTTGCAACAGAATTATCTGAGTCCTATAAACAACTTGTTGAGGCTCGTCAGGCTATGGTCCAATCAGAAAAGCTTGCCTCACTTGGAAGGATGGCCTCAGGCATTGCCCATGAAATAAACAATCCCTTAACAGGGGTGCTTACTTATTCAAGTCTTATGAAGGATGAGCTTAAAGGCACAGAGTATGAGGATGATTTAAGAGTAATTATAAATGAGACAATGAGATGCCGTAACATTGTTAAAGGGCTTCTTGATTTTGCTCGCAATACCTCTGTTGAAAAAATAGCGGCTAATATAAACGATGTTATAAGAGAGACTGTAAATATCCTTCAAAAACATGTTACATATCAAAACGTCAAATTTCACCTTGACCTTGATGATTCTATACCTTTGATTGAATTTGATGTAAGTTTAATGAGATCTGTTTTTAATAATTTATCAGAGAATGCAGCTCATGCTATGCCCAGTGGAGGAGATCTTTTTATTAAAACATCTTTCGATTCATCCAAAAATCAGGTTGTAATTGTATTTAAGGACACAGGTATTGGTATAAGTGAAGAAAATATCACAAAGATTTTTGATCCGTTTTTTACAACAAAAGAGGCTGGTAAAGGAACAGGCCTTGGCCTTGCTGTAATATATGGAATTATAGAAAGGCATAATGGAACTATATCTGTAGAAAGCAAAGAGGGTGAGGGGGCTACTTTTACTATAACTCTGCCAGCCTTTGGCAAATTAAAGCTTTAGATGATTATAGTTTCTACATATTCTCCTATAGCCAAAGATGATGTAAGTCCGGGTGATTCGATACCTATTAAATTTATAAAGTTTGCAAGGCCTTTCTCTTTCTCGTTTTTTATTATAAAATCCCGAAATTTTTCTCCTGGTGCCTGAAGCTTTGGCCTTATTCCGCAGTCATAGGGGGTTAGATCGCTTAAATCTGCCTTGAGGAATTTTGAAAGAGAATTTTTAAACTCTTCTAAAAATTTTTTGTTCAGTGAATAATCTAATTTGTTTTCTTCAAGATAATATGCATTGGGTCCAAATACAACAGAGCCATCAGTAGATAGCCTGTTGTGTATTCCGAGAGATTTTCCATCAGGAGATGGAACTGGATATATGAGGGTGCTCATTTTTTTGACGGAGTTGGTTTTATAGTATTCCCCTTTGCAATAGTGCAATTTGTATCCTTCTTTAGATGGGTCTATCCCTGCAGATTCTGCTACCTTATCAGAAAAAAGTCCTGCAGAATTTATAACAATACCACATTTTAATTCTCCATTATCTGTTATTACTGAGTAATTTTTATTTTCAGGAATAATTCTCTCCACTTTAGACCTATAGGCAAAGAGCGCACCTTTTTCTTTTGCCTTTGTCTCAAGGCTTTTCATAAACTCATGGGAATTTATTATTCCTGCAGTTGGGACATGAACACCTAAAAGACATTTAACCATTGGTTCTGTCTTCTCAATTTCTTTGCCATCTGCAAGCCTTAAGTTGGGGACTCCATTTCTATTGCCATTTTCAAAAAGCCTATGGATTTCTGAAACCTCAGAATCGTCACTGGCAATGATATATTTCCCACAGTTTAAAAAAGATATATCATTGTCTCTGGCATATTGATAAAGTAGCTCATTTCCTCTAAGACACAGTTTGGCCTTTAGTGTATCTGCAGGATAATATATGCCAGAGTGAATTGTTTCACTGTTTCTGCTGCTTGTATGCTTTCCAAAGGAATCCTCAGCTTCTATGACAATTACAGAATATTTATTGCATACTTTATGAGCAATGGCAAGGCCAACTACTCCAGCTCCTATTATGGCAATATCGCATTCTTTCATAAAGTTCCTATTAAATTTTTCCAAAAATATTTTTTGTAGTGTTTTTTAGAAAGCTATTTTTAGCTGACTTAGTATGGGTTCAATTCTTTTTTCTGCAAGTTCTATATATTCTTTATTTATTTCGTATCCTACGAATTTCCTTTCCGATTTAAGTGCTGCAACTGCAGTTGTCCCACTACCCATAAAGGGGTCAAGGATAATATCTCCTTTAAATGAATAAAGCTGAATTAGTCTATAAGGAAGTTCTTCCGGAAAAGGTGCTGGATGTCCAATTCTTCTTGCACTTTCCGCGTTCATTGTCCATATTGATTTTGTCCATTCTATAAACTGCTCTTTTGCTATGGTATTTTCTTTTTTACCTTTCTCCCTTTTATAGTCACCTTTTGAAAAGACTAAAATATATTCGTGTATATCTCTTAAAATTGGATTAGCAGCACTTTGCCAACTGCCCCAAGCTGTTGAAGGACTTGCACTTGCTGCCTTGTTCCAAATGATTTCCCCACGCATATTAAATCCAATGTCTATCATCATTTTAGAAATATAATCAGAAAGCGGAATGTATGGCTTTCTTCCAAGATTAGCTACGTTTATGCAAGCCCGTCCACCATTTACTAATACTCTAAATGTTTCTTTAAAGGAGTTTTCTAAAAGTTTTAAGTATTCATTCAAAGATAAATCTTCATCATACTCTTTTGAAACATTGTAAGGTGGTGAAGTAATCATTAAATGAACAGAGTTGTCAGGCAACTCTTTCATATTCTCTGCCGAGCCAAGAATAAATTTATTTTCTAAATCAACCGGGAAATCATTTTCATTCTTGCCAAGGATTTTTTTGTTTCCAAGTTCAGAATAAAGTTTAGAATTATAGAATTTTGAACTGTCGTGATTTATTCTGCCATTTGTTCCGAAAGCACTTGTTTCTGTTCCCTTTGGTCTTTTCATGTTAGCTCCGGATTAAGGTTAAAAATTTTTCTGCTTTTGCAATGTCTGTTGTTTCTTGGCTTGCTATTCTTATAATTTCTCCAAGCTTCAATTTTGAAATCATTGAAGAAAAGTAATTCATATCATTTGTAACGAGTTCTTTGCAATTGTTAAAAAGTTGGTCTTTGTCTAAAATGGTTTGGAAACCTAATTTGGGTGTATTCTTTATATAGTCAGAGTTTGTAGGTTTAGGGTTCAACGACCAAAAACCTTGAATAACACCTGAAATTTTTAAAAAATCAACCTTCTTAATATAGCTGTCAGTTATAGGACTATTTCCTAAAACAACAATAGGTATTTTTGTGGAAGCAATACCTGAAACACGAATGTTGATTGATTTACCAATTGCTTTGAGCATTGAGTCGGAACGTAACAATGCTGGATTTCCTTTGTGTTGTTTATAGTCACCAACATATTCAATGTGATTTGGGTGAGTGAATTTATAGTTGGAAACTATACTCATTTTAATTTCAAACAGAAGTTTTATGTTTTCAGGTTTTTGAACAGTATTGTTTGTTGTGCAAAATGCAAGATCAGCACTTGATTGTCTTGGTAAACCAAGTTCATCGCAAACCACACTATTTACCGCGTGTAGCCCTAATTCTTTGGCAATTGGTTCAAAAAGTGTTTTGCTCCATTTTTCTGTAAATTGTCCAATTAAAGAGTTTCTACTTTGCAAGGTTTGCCCTTCTGCGTTTGAACCTTTTGGAACATAGGCAAAATAACCATCTTTCAAATTATAGAATAACTGTTCAGGGGAAGCAAAATTCCTTAATGCTTCTTGAAAAAATTGAATCTCAGCTTCTTTATCCCAAAGTTTCATAATATCATACCTTTCCCAGAATAGTTATTTTCTCTGAGCTAAGCTATTTTGTCAACATCCAAATTTTAAAATATTTGCTTGAATGGGATATTTAAAGATTAAAGTGCAATATTGCGATCTTTTGGTTTGATGATAGATTTTTTATTTTTAGTCTTTTGATATTTTGTAATTGAATATACTATGTAAAAAGTTACGTGCAAGTTCTTTCTGATACTCTTGCGCGTAACTTGATGTGTTACGTTTTAATTCTCAAATGGGAATTTGTATTGACTCAGTCCTGTTTCATCCCTCATTTGAATAATCTCTTTTTGGAGCTCTTCATTTACAGGAACTCCTCTGCCCTTACGGTCAAGCCATGCAAGATATTCCTTTTCTCCAGCAGTATATATTCTTTCTGCACCTGGCATTTTTTTTGAATTTCGAAGCTGTCTTAGAATATCGCCAGTTATTTTTTTGAATTCCTCAAGCTCTGTAAAATGTGAGATGTTTATGGCTATGAAAAAATGACCAAGCTTGTATGGAACTTTTTTGCCATTTTCAAATCCAGATAACATTTTCAAGTAACTGCCCCCCTGTAAAGCTGCAGATAGTATCTCCACCACGGTGGCGTATCCATAGCCTTTATAACCAGCTCCATCTTCGCCAATTCCTCCAAGAGGAGTGAGAGCTGCTGTTCCTTTAATCAGGTCGCTTAGTGCGGCTACAGGATCAGTCGTAGATTTACCATTTGTGTCAATGACCCATCCCTCTGGCATTGATTTTCCTGTGCGGGCATAAACTTCAATTTTTCCCCTCTGGCTCACTGATGTTGCACAGTCAAGGACAAAGGGAAATTCTTCATCTGTTGGTATTCCAAAAACAAGGGGATTTGTTCCAAGCATGTTTTCCACCCCAAAGGTTGGAGCAATGGAAGGCCGGGCATTTGTTCCTGTAATTCCAATCATACCTTTATCAACAGCCATTGTTGCATAATATCCAGCAATTCCATAATGAGTTGAATTTCGAACAGCAGTCATGGCAATGCCGTATTTTGTTGCCTTGTCCAGAGCAATATCCATAGCTTTTTTTGCTATAACATGTCCCATTCCATTGTGGCCATCAATTACAGCAGTTGCTGGGCTTTCTTTTACTATTTCAAAGTTTGTTACAGGCAGCTGAATACCTTCTTTTATTCTATCATAGTATATGGGTTTCATTCTATTTATGCCATGGGAGTCTATCCCCCTTTTGTCAGATTCAATTAAAACATTTGCACAAATTTTTGCATCCTCTTGTGGAACTCCAAGCTTAATGAAAACATCTCTCATAAAGTTTTCTAAGAGTTCAAAATCAAGCCACACTATTTTTTCTTCCATAGTTTTTTATATCTCCATAAGTGATAAGTTTGTCTGCGTTAAATTAGGTTGAGTAAAATTTACGCTTTAGCAAGAGAATCTTTTTGTCAAGAATCTCTTTTAATTTTTCTTTGAAATTATTTTTGAAGTTACCCCTCCTATAAAAGACAATAGCAGAAAAATAACTGCCATAGGCCCAAGAATAAAGATCGTGATTATAGTTAAAGATCGATCAATAAAATTATATATAACTGGATTGGAGGAAATCTCTGGCATCCAGAGTCCTGGTATAAGTGAGATCAAAATAGCAGTAATTGCTATTATTGCAACAAGGCTTGAACTGATTTTTAGGATAACTAAAAAATTTTTTATTCCATCTTTACTTCTGTCAGATAAAAAGATAATGAGAGCAGTTAAAATAACCATTAGTCCAATAGTGATATATGGCAAATATTTTGCAATTGAAAATGCCATCATTGCTTTTTCAAGCACAATAGCCTTTTGGCCAGATATTGTAATCTCCTCAGATTTTAGCACTCCAGATGAATAATTGAAGTTAAGGTTTTTGAGTTTTGAGTTGGCGATTTTTTCGATTATCCAGGAATCGGCCATGGAAAATATTTTACTCATCAGCCATGGGCTTTTAAGTCCAGGAGTGGATTTAATTACATCAACAAGAATTCCACTGAATATATTTTTCTCTTCAATAGAATTTTCTTCTTTTACATTGAAGTTAATAAAAATCGGTGGGAGTATGATTTTTTTAGAAGGGGAGGATGAAAATTCATTTATATCAATTCTGGATGCATAGATATTCCCGTCATTTTTTTGCTTCTGGTATGAAGTAAGGAAGTTTATATATGTAGAGATTAATTTTTTTATTTCACTTTCAAGAAAAAGCTTGTTGAATTTTTCTGTCAATTTTGGCTCAATCTTTGCAATGTCGTGGTATAGTTCATTTAAAAATTCTCCTTCTCGGTCTTTGACTATATCTCTTGCTTCTTCTTTTTTATCCTTAAGTTCATCCTCTGCTTTTTCAAAGGCTTTTTTGGCGCTTTTCATCTCATCTTCGGCTTTATCAATTTCCTCTTCCTTTGCCTCCCTGTAGTCTTCAATTTCTTTAAGCTGTTTCTTGAGTTCCTTTATTTTTAGCTTTTTGAAATCATTGAATTCATCTTTATTTTTGAATTTAGCTTTGCTTTTTTCCCATTCCAGGTCGTCAATTTCATCTATCTGCTTTTCTATCTTTTCATAGATTTCTGTTTTATTTACTCTGTTGAATATGGATAATTTTTCTTCATAGTCTTTTTTTATTTTTTCATATTGCATTTTAAACTCAGATATATTTGTCTTTTTTTCTATCTCATTTTTTATGTCTGATTCTATTTCAAAGTTTTTTGCTTCGATAAAAGTTTTTATTGGCTTGAGATTTTTAATTATGCTTATGTGGAAGTCTGGCTGTAAAAGCATAAGAGATAGTATTGATGCAGCAATGAATAACGGTAAAGTTATAAAGGCAATAGCTGAAATTATATAAAAAAATATCTTTTTCATCGAGTCCTCCTTTTAGTTTTTTAAGTGAAAGCAAAAACTAAATCAAGTGTTTTTTATGCCAAAGCTTTATTTAGGGTTTTTGTCATAAAATTTATTACATTGATTTCATGAAATACAGACAGTAAAATGTCAAAATCGCCTATTCTAAATTTTTGTTCATGGTGCCCTCATAATTTATTATTAAAATTTTGAAAGATAATTTTTTAAGTTTAAAAGGGGGGATTATGAAATTTATAGAACAGTATAGGCAAAAGCTTGTTTCTGCAGATGAGGCTGTTGCTGGCGTAAAATCCGGAGATATTGTTGATTATGGTTTTTTTAATGGAAAGCCTATTGTATGCGATCAGGCTCTTGCAAAAAGATCTGCAGAGCTTGAGGATGTGAGCATTTATTCATCCTGATTTCAGGGATGACCTCATAAAAGAAGCGGAAAAGTTTAAGATATGGAGAAAGTCTAATAAGAAATAATTTTTTAAATACAGAAAAAATATTGAAATGAAATAATGATCGCTTTAAATTTTAAAGTGAACACTCTATAGTTTATTTTAAAATCAGGAGGCATTTTTGTGAAAAAGCGCATCATCTCAACTCTTTTGGTAATAGCCATGGGTATGCCATTGTTAAATGGCTGTATAGGCAATTTTGTTTTGACACGCAAGTTGTTAAATTTTAACCAACGTCTGAGTAACAAATGGGTCAATGAAATTGTATTTTTAGCAATGGTAATAATCCCTGTATATGGCGTGTGTATTCTTATAGATGGAATTATTTTGAACTCAATTGAATTCTGGACAGGTTCAAATCCTCTTGCTATGGAAGAGGGTCAGAAGGAGACAAAAATAATTGCCAGCGGAGATATTACATATCAGGTAGATGTAACCAAAAATCACTATCACTTTGTCCAACTGGAGGGTCCAAATAAAGGCGAGGCTGCGGATTTGTTTTATAATCCAGATACAAAGACATGGGTCCTTGGTAATGGAAGGATAAACAAAAGAGTACTCCAGGTTGTTGATGAAAAGAATGTAAGGCTATTTACAAAATCTGGAGATTCTATAACAGTGAGCATGGATTCAAATCCAGAAGATGTTGCAAGGCTACTTAGCCAGAGAATGTAAATCTATATGAGGCAGGGGCTATTTTGCTCTGCCTCATGAAAAAAAATTTCAAAAAATATTTTTTTAAAAATTTTTTATTGACAATGAGTGGCATTTTAGGCTAATGTCCTTTTCGTTGTTGAGCAGTTGAGTTTTTAAATTTTTGTAAAATTTTAAAAAAAATTTACAAAAAGCTTGACACAAAATAAACCTTTTATTAAGTTGTTTTTAACATCACATAAGCATTCTGGTAACTACTAATAGGTTGATATTAGTAAAGTGTCGGAATCTCCTTGTGTCTGGCGGTTGTGTTGCTGGAGGGGGAGATTTTTTTATGTGTTAGGTTTTGCTCTTTGAAAACTGAGTAGTATTTAGGCGTGAAAAGCGTTTAGCTTTTAGAAGTTTAATAAATGGATTAGGAAAGAACTTAAAATGATGTTATAGATATCATGGAGAGTTTGATTCTGGCTCAGAACTAACGCTGGCGGCGCGTCTTAAACATGCAAGTCGAACGGTAGCACTTGAGCTTGCTTAGGTGTGAGAGTGGCGAACGGGTGAGTAACACGTGAATAATCTACCTCTGGGATGGGGATAACGTTTCGAAAGGGACGCTAATACCGAATAAGATGGTAGCTGCATAGGTAGTAGCCATTAAAGGTGGGGACCGCAAGGCCTACCGCCTGGAGATGAGTTCGCGGCCCATTAGCTAGTTGGTGGGGTAAAGGCCTACCAAGGCGACGATGGGTAGCCGGCCTGAGAGGGTGAACGGCCACATTGGGACTGAGATACGGCCCAGACTCCTACGGGAGGCAGCAGTTAAGAATCTTGCGCAATGGGGGGAACCCTGACGCAGCGACGCCGCGTGGATGATGAAGGCCTTCGGGTTGTAAAGTCCAGTAAGCAGGGAAGAATAAGCGTGGGGTAATATTCCACGTGATGACGGTACCTGTCTAAAGCCCCGGCTAACTACGTGCCAGCAGCCGCGGTAATACGTATGGGGCGAGCGTTGTTCGGAATTATTGGGCGTAAAGGGCGTCTAGGCGGGAGATTAAGTTAGATGTGAAAGCCATGGGCTCAACCCATGAATAGCATCTAAGACTGGTTTTCTTGAGTTCGGGAGAGGAGAGCGGAATTCCTGGTGTAGCGGTGAAATGCGTAGATATCAGGAAGAACACCAGTGGCGAAGGCGGCTCTCTGGCCTAGGACTGACGCTGAAGCGCGAAAGCGTGGGGAGCAAACAGGATTAGATACCCTGGTAGTCCACGCTGTAAACGTTGTATACTAGGTGTTAGCGGCTAGTCTGCTAGTGCCGAAGCAAACGCATTAAGTATACCGCCTGGGGAGTACGCCCGCAAGGGTGAAACTCAAAGAAATTGACGGGGGCCCGCACAAGCGGTGGAGCATGTGGTTTAATTCGATGATACGCGAAGAA
>Ga0255345_1002127_pt1 | contig 26033 bp, 24 predicted proteins | sample wastewater_treat_6_FD_192415 | JGI IMG/M metagenome (GOLD analysis project Ga0255345, IMG submission 192415) | Wastewater microbial communities from Lulu Island WWTP, Vancouver, Canada - plant20 | ecosystem: Engineered > WWTP > Wastewater > Unclassified | place: Canada: Vancouver, British...
CGGGGCGCATTCAAATCGCTCCTGCCTGTTTTTTTGAAGAAGGATCCTTGCGATATCATCGGGAGTCATCCGCCCTCTTCCCACCTCTACAAGCGCGCCCGTCATATTTCTAACCATATGCCTCAGGAATCCCTCCCCTTCGAAGATCAGGTCCGCAAATTGGACTCCTGAATAATCGGAAAAGGGAAAGCCAGATGGCCTGCGAATCTCTATTCTGTTTATCGTTCTGACGGAAGATTTTGCACAGCACCCGGTCGCGCGAAAGCTCTCGAAGTCATGCCTGCCGACGAGTTTTTCCGCCCCTTCCCTCATCGCTTCGAGATCGAGTCTCGTTGAAATATGCCACGCGAAGGGATCCTCAAGCGGCAGCCTATTCGATGAAACGTAAATCCTATAAAGGTAGATTTTTCCCTTGGCGCTGTTTTTTGCATGAAAACCTTCGGTTGCATCTGAGGCATCCACGACGGATATGTCCGGAGGAAGCATTGAATTAGCGCCGCGGCGGATTCCATCGCATGAAACATCCGAATCGGTCTGGAAATGAGCGACCTGCCCTACCGCATGAACTCCGGCGTCAGTTCTGCCTGCCCCCGTTATGGAAAGATCGTGCGAGAGGATTCGCGAAATGGCGTCCTCTAGCTTTTGCTGAATAGAATCCCCAACGGGCTGGCGCTGCCACCCGACGTAGTTCGTCCCCTTGTACGAAATTGTGAGCTTGACGATGCGCATTTCAGAATTCCATCAGAAGTCCGGCCGAATAGACGAAGCCGGAAAGATCGAGCCCCCTCTTTCCAAAATTATTCACCCACTGATACTGAACCTCCAGCGTGAGGAAGAGATCGTTGATCCCTATGTCGCTGTCGAGCGCAGACGAGCTGTCGGCAATTTCCCCGATATTTATTTGAATTCCTCCGGTGCCGTGGATTCCATATTTCAAGCCCTTGATCACATTATCGCTGAGGCTCTGCCTGAAATAAATCATGTCAGGACCCACGCGAATATAGGGAACCAGATATCTCCAGGAAAAATAGTCGGCACGCCAGGTAAAGTTGAGTTGCATCGGAACCAAAATCATATTGAAATGCTCCTGCGCACGGTCACCCGCATGTGCACCACCGGCGAAGGCCTGGGCGCTCTTGTAGAAAAAACCAACCCCCGCTCCGATCCCGTAGCGTTTCTGAAGCAGCAGCCCTCCTTCAAGCCTCGTTATCATGTTGCAGCACTTACCGAAGGCGTCGTCGAGTACATCGTTTTTTGGCATCCAAAAACCGGTCTTGATCTCGAATTCCCAGAGCTGGCTGGAGGAGCGATTGGGTGTAAAGGAGGAAGATACGGAGCGTTCGCTGATATCCCCCTCCTGCTGCGCCAAAGCGCTCGAAGAAGAAAGAAGAAAGGCCGCAAATAAAATAGCCCGGAAAATTTTTCTGCATGGAAACGGCCTCCGAAAAAAAATAAGGAAGATCGCAAAGAGCAGCGGAAGGATATCCGCCGGGCGCCATTTTGCGGACGGCAGCATCGAACATCCTTTTTCACCGGAGAGTTCAGCCGGGCCGTAGGTCGGAGAGGGGGTTTCGCTCGTAACGCTTCTGGAAGGGCTTACATTCCCGGCCTCATCGACCGCCTCGACAGCCACGTAATAAAGTTTGTCGTTTTCGAGCCCGCCAACGCTGGCTGTCTGCGTCGCACCGCTGGATGCCTGCGCCACTTGGAGGGTCGGCGTCGTCATCGCGATAGCTTCGTCATAGCTCTGACTGGCATAAAAACGATATTTTGAAATATCTGACTGCGTCAGCCTGTTGAAGGTTACATAGATCCTCTTATCGCCAAAACCGACCGACCTTATCTTTACGAGAGGCGGAGGGGTGTCAACCAAAATGCCGGTAGATCTGCGCCCTCTGCCTCCCTCTGAAGTTACAAAAATCCACACATCTCCGTGTCCCTCTTTGAACTTGCGCGAGTTGTCGTCGTAGTTTATCCGGACGCTTTTCTCGACATCAGCAGCGATGTCGCCTTCAGTGTTTCCATCCGCATCTACGAGAAGAGAACCAGAGGCATCGCTGCTTCCCCCCGACAATATCTCGTACTTCCCTTCGAAGTCCGATTTGAAGGTGATGATGAAATGCCCCCCCACCGTAAGCCCGTTTAAGTCGTCATTATAGAGAAGCGGGTCTATTACGACCCACGGATTGGCAGAGATGACTCCGACAGAACCCGTGGCGAAACCCATGTATAGATATCCATCGGTGGAAGTCGAGGCGGCAAGAACCGATGGAACCGCAGATGTGGGAAGAGGGAGTCCGCCGGCATCGGGAATATTTGACATGTTGAACACCTTATCGTCGAGTGTATTCACTACGCTGACGCCATGGGTCCCGGCGACGTAGGCGTATGCGCCGTCAGGGTTTTTCACGTTCGTTATGACAATATCAGTTGGGTTTGGATTTTCAGAAATATCTATTCCGCTTTTTACTACCAGCCCGGATGCGGGATCTATCTTAACGAGCTGAGGGGTCGTTGAATCGACGACGTAGATGTGATTCTGATTGGGAAAGATGTCTAACGCCGACAGCTTGAGCGAGTTTCCGATCTTTACGTATGAAGCAGCTCCACTCCCCTCCGATATCCCCACTATATAGCCGATATCGGTAGTAAAATAGATCTTGCCATCCCCCCCTGCTAAAATGCCGTCGGTGAGATTGAAACTATTTGAGCCAGAAATCGTAAGATTTATGGTCTTGACCACCGACCTGTCATTGAGATTCACAACTTGGATGGCGTGCTTTGTATTATCAGCGATGTAGAGGTTCTCATCGGCGCCATCGATAACCGCTGCTCCCAGAAAACTTTTTTCAGCAACGGTAAGAATAGCCGGCTTTTTGGCGAGGTTCTTCATGTCATATATGAGAAGATCTCCACCCTGCTGGGCGAGATATATTTCATTTCTGCCGCTAGAGTAGGCGATTGAGCCGGCGAGCCCTTTGGTCCCCTTGTCATCGGATGGCTGAAAGGGCTGAAGGTTCGCAAGGGAATAGCTGCCCATATCTACGATTTTCAGAGACTCGGCATAGGCCACTAGAAGAGTCGTATCGTTTATCAGCTTGAACCCATCGAAGGCCGATCTGACTCCAAAGTCAAAGGGAGGATTCTCGTCGTTCGGGCCGAAGAGCTCAGCGTCAGGATAGGCCGAAGCGGACCGCGACAGGATAAGGATGGAGATGAAGGCAAAGCAGAGAATGAAGCAGCGTGGTATTTTCACGACAAAGGCTCCTCAGAGATAGTCTTTTGCTAGAATCTCAGCTATCTGCACGGCATTTAAAGCCGCGCCTTTTCGGATATTGTCGGCCGCTATCCACATCGAAATGCCGAACTCGACGGTGGGATCTTTTCTGATCCTCCCTGCGAAGACCTCATCTTTTCCGGTGACCTCTATCGCCATCGGATATCTGCAGAGTCCCGGATCGTCGAGAAGAAGAACTCCTGAAGCCGATGAAAGGATTTCCTTTACCGATGAAGGGGAAATCTCGTCCGAGAATTCGATATTCAGAGATTCAGCATGCCCGGAAAAAACCGGCACCCTGACCGCGGTGGCGGAGACCTTTATGGAATCATCCTCCATTATTTTTGCTGTTTCGTTGACGAGCTTCAGCTCCTCTTCAGTATCCCCATCGGCGTTGAATTTGCCGATGTGCGGAATGCAGTTGAATGCGATCCTGTGCGGGAAAACTTTCGAATCGCACTCCGCGCCGGAGAAGAGATTGACTGCTTGTTTTGAAAGTTCTTCCATGGCGGAAATTCCGGCTCCGGAAACAGACTGGAACGTGGTAACGACCACCCTCTTTATCGGAACCACGTCGTGCAATGGCTTCAGCACCATGACCATCTGTATCGTGGAACAGTTAGGGTTGGCTATTATCCCCTTCTCCTTGTAGTCGGCGATCCTATGGGGATTTATCTCCGGAACGACGAGTGGAATCTTCGGGTCATTTCTAAATGCAGAGGTATTGTCTATCACCACAGCACCGGCGCCGGCTGCTATCGGAGCGTGTTTTTCGCTGACCTTGCCGCCGGCCGAAAAAAGCGCAATATCGACGCCCGTGAAAGATTTTTCATCCAGAATCTCGACCGGCAGATTTTTCTCCCCGAACTGGACCTCCTTGCCGATGGAGTTGTCCGAAGCTAGCGGAAGAATTTTGCCAACGGGAAAATTTCTTTCTTCCAAAACCGCAAGGATCTCGCCGCCCACGACTCCTGTGGCACCGACGACGGCAATATTATATTGCTTTCTCATGATGCCATCATCCCTTCTTGAAAAGGGCCTCGAGCTTAACTTTGGCGCTCGCGGCGTCCTGCTTCTCTCTTACCGCATCCCTGCCCAACTGAAAAAATTCGCAAAAATTCGCGTCATCCTTGTTGCCAACCGGTGGAGCCTGATTTTCACGGCAGTCGTTGTGATAGCTCCTGTCGTAAAATTTACACTGCACGCAGGAGTGCAGATATTTTCCGCAACGCGGACACTCCTCGAGCCTGCCTATCTTGAAAATTATTTCTATCTCCGTTCCGCAGAAATAGCAGATTGGCATCACCGCACCCCGCCCGCTTCGGAGTTTTTTCTCTCGTCTGAAGAATCGAACCGAATGATGTTATCCGCGCCATCGAACAGCATCTTCTCTTCACGTTCCTTCTTCTTGGAAGCCCTGCGCTCCCGCATCTTGTTCATAAACTTTCTGCTGTGATGAAGCGTAACCAGCTCCTCGAAGATCCCTGAGAAGACGTAGCCGGTCGCCAGAAGAAAGATTGTGACCTCCGGTTTGATCGCGACGAGAACTATTCCTACCACGACGAGGACCAAGGCGTAAAAGCTGTTCCTCTTTTTTATATTAACCACCTTCATGCTTCGGTATCTGATCTTGGAAACCATAAGCATGGCGAGGAATATCGTCATCACTCCGAGGAGGATGCTTCCCTCTGGAGGAAACTCGAATACGTGGTGATGAAATATGACATAAGTTGCGATTACATAGGCCGCAACAGGTATCGGAAGCCCCTGGAAGTATTTCACCTCAACATCGTCATGCTGGACGTTGAAGCGGGCGAGGCGAAGCGCGCCGCAGGCGAAATAGAGAAAGCCTGCGAGCCATCCCAATTTTCCCAACCCATATAGCGACCATGTGTAGGCCAGTATCCCCGGCGCGAGACCAAATGAAGAGAGGTCAACGAGGGAATCATATTCAATTCCGAAGGCGCTCTCGGCCTTGGCAAGCCGCGCTATGCGTCCGTCGAGAAGATCGAAGACCCCGGCAAGGAGTATCGCCCAGGCCGCGGCGATGAACTCTCCGGAAAGGGATTTGATCACAGAGAAAAAACCGCAGAAGAGGCTGGCTGAAGTGCACAGATTGGGCAGGAGATAGACCCCCTTCTTCATGCTCTCGCGCTCTCTAAGCCCCCTGAGTTTCATTTAAACCTCCCGATGATCGTAGCGCCGGAAAGGACCTTCTCGCCCGCCTTCACAGCAATTTCCACGCAGGGTGGAAGATACAGATCTACGCGCGAGCCAAATTTAATCATTCCAAAACGTTCTCCCTTGCGCAGCTTGTCGCCCGGTTTTACATAGCACACGATTCTTCTGGCAACGAGACCGGCTATCTGCACCATCACGATTTTTCGCGAAGAGTCGTCTGCGAGAAGGATGATGTTTCTCTCATTCTCCTCGCAGGCCTTGTCCATGCTCGCCACAAAAAATTTGCCGGGGATGTATTTCACATCCTCAACCCTGGCCTCTATCGGAAACCTGTTTACGTGGACGTTGAAGGCTGACATGAAGATGCTGATCTTGGTACACAGCTCACCTGTAACAGGGGCAGCAGCTCCCTGCGTCACCGAAAGAATTTTCCCGTCGGCCGGCGATATGATCGTACCCGATTCGGGAGAATGGGTTCGCTCAGGATTCCTGAAGAAGAATGCGGAGAAAGCCGCCGCAGCGAAGGAGAGAAATGCAAAGATCCCCCAGCCTACAATCCACATGAAAAGCGCAGCTGCGAGCAGCACGGCGATGGTGAAGTGCCCTTCCTTTGCTATGTACAGCTGCTTCGGCATCACCCTGAAGGGGTTATATGATTTGGTCATTGAGGCCTCTCGGTTCCTAAGTAAGCACATGCACTTTCGCGCAAGTCGTATTATCAGAGAGAACAGTGCAAATCAAAATCTTCCAGTCACGATCGTTCAAACCCAGCAATTGACTATTGGCCAAAAACCGAAAGGTCGAGGTTGAGGTTCAGAAAAACCACTCCTGCTCAGCCTTAACCTTAGTCTGAACCTGTTTTTTGTGTCAACGGTCCATTGTCAATCGTCACGGATGTTACGGTCCTTCAATCTCTATAATTTATAAACTGGAGAGGGAGATTGAACCCCTTCCCCTTGATAAGTTCGATCGCGAGCTGCAGGTCATCCCTCTTTTTTCCGGATACGCGCACCTGATTTTCCTGTATCTGCGCCTGAACCTTTATTTTGGAATTTTTTATGGCCTTGGTGATCTCCTTTGCGGTTTCGGTTGGGACTCCCTGTTTGAGAAGGACCTCGCATTTTTTCAATGCGCTGGGCCCGTCGAGAACCTTCCCAAATTCAAGGGCCCTGGCGTCGATGCCGCGCCTTAACATCTTCTCAAGTAAAATATCGCATAATGAGCGCATCTTGAAGTCATCGTCGGCAAAGAGCTCCAGTTTTTTCTTGTCCCAGTCGATCTTGCTCTTGCTGCCGCGAAAGTCGTAGCGAGTTCCTACCTCCTTGCGGGCCTGGTTGATGGCGTTTTCAACCTCCTGCATATCGATCTGCGAAACGACGTCAAATGATGGCATAACCCAATCCTCCGGAAGGTAGCTAATATTGCGAATCTCTTGGAAAAACAAGCATTTTGTTGACTGGAGCGCAATCCGTCGTATAGAATGAAGTCATGAAAGACCGAGAGACGGGGTGGGTCTCGATCTAGACCGCTTGGAGCCCGCCCTGTAAAAAGTTGCGATTTGGGGCTTGGGCTTATTGGTAAAGTTCAAGCCCCTTTTCTTTGTCAAAGGAGGCATAAAATGGAGGCACATGATCTGGAGTTAATTGAAAAGCACATCAGTTCAGACAACGCGTTGAAGTCCCTCTACGACGAACATATCGATTTTGAACGCCAGCTGGAGAAGTTCAACAATAAACCGTTTTTGACGCCGCAAGAAGAGATAGATCGTAAACTTATTCAAAAGAAAAAACTGCGCGGCAGGGATATGATCGAGGAGATTTTAAAGGAGTACAGGGGCAAATAAACCCGCCCCCTCGGGGGACGCAAACGGCTTGTCTCCCCCGATTCCAGATTCATATGATGAGAATTCCAACCGCCTCTTCCGCCGCTGCCACGACCCTTCCATCGGAAAGCATGTGAATGCAGCTCTCGATATCGAAGCGGTACTCCCTATCCTCCTCGGCAGTTTCGACCTCGCTCCTTACCAGATTATAGACGGCAAGAGTCCCCTTCCCGGGTTCTCCATGCCCCCTCTGCAAATCAATCGCCTGACAGGCGGCAAAGAGTTCTATCGCCAGAATTTTCTCCACATTCTCCACCACCTTGAGAGCCTTCCTCGCCGCTATCGTCCCCATGCTGACATGGTCCTCCTGCCCCCCAAAGGTCGGAATCGAATCTACCGATGCAGGGTGCGCAAGCGCCTTATTCTCTGAGACGAGCGCACTCATCGTCACATGCGAGGTCATGAGGCCAGAAGATAGTCCGGGATTGGAAATCAGGCTGCGCGTCGGAATCTCTCCCTCGAGAGGGGTCGTAAGCACCGCCACCCTTCTCTCCGATATGCTGCCGAGCTCGGCGGCCGCGATCGCGAGCATATCCATCGCAAATGCCAGAGGCTCCCCGTGAAAATTTCCGCCCGAAATTATCTCGTCATCCTTGTCGAATATCAGCGGATTATCGGTGCAGCTGCCTATTTCGCGCAACAGGACGGAACGCGAATATTCGGCGGCATCCTTCACAGCGCCGTGAACCTGAGGAATACACCTGAAGGAATACGGATCCTGAACCCTGTTGCAGTTCCTATGACCCGCTATCATTCCGCTTCCGTCGAGAAGCGCGCGAATGTTCCTCGCAGTTTTATCCTGCCCAGGATGCGGACGCAGCTTCTGAATGCGCTCGTCGAAGGGGCGAAGAGAGGCCAGGTCCCCTTCTATCGAGAGCGCTCCCGCTATATCGGCGACCTTAATGAGGTTCCTCATCCGCAGATGCGCGATCGCACCTATCGCCGTCATCACCTGCGTTCCGTTGATGAGCGCCAGCCCCTCCTTCGCCTGAAGCCTGATGGGTTCGAGGCGTTCGGAGTTAAAAACCTCCGCCGCCGGCATGATGATTCCGTTATAATGAATCTCTCCGCGCCCGATGAGATTTAGAGCGATGTGCGCCAGTGGAGCCAGATCGCCGCTGGCGCCTACCGATCCCTGTTCCGGAATCACGGCTACGAGCCTGCGGTTTATCAACTCTATGAGAAGCTCGAACGTCTCGTACCTTATTCCGGAATAGCCCGCTGCCAGCACGTTAGCGCGCAGCAGCATGACCAAGAGCGAGGTCTCAAGCGGAAGCGGATCGCCGACGCCAACGGAATGCGAGAGGATAAGATTTTCCTGCAGCTTCTCCAGATCCTCGCGCGAGATATGGCAGTTGGCCATATTCCCGAATCCGGTGTTTATCCCGTAATAAGGTTTCCCCGAATCGAGTTTCTCCTCGACGAATTTTCGAACTTGCCTTATTCGTGCGGCAGTCTTTTTCGGTATCTCGATTTGCGCGCCGGCGAGAAAGTCCGATATCTGTTCAAGAGAGAGAGGGCCACCATCTATTTCGATAACCATGTCACTTCCCCTTTCCAAGAAATCCTATTTCCGCGTCGGATTGCCTGATGTAATTCGGAACCAGTTTTTTCAAATCATCCCCGCCGGAGGAAAGCCTTTCCCCGGCAAGCAAGGCGAGATTGTGCGCATTGGGAAGAATGCCCATCCCATCTGCTATCTGGATAGAATCACCCAGCTCAGCCGATAGGCGATCGCGATAGGCGATAGCCCCGTCGCCGACCGCTAAAAAGTGAGATCCGAACTGACGTAGCTTTTCGATAAGAGCCTCGGGGGAGAGGAGGGATTCGGAGATGATTTCGGCGGGAAAACCCCTAGCGGAGATATCCCACAAGGCGGCATAGAGCTCCCCCCGCCTGGCATCTATGAGCGTGGCGACGTATTTCAGGGAATAATCGTCCCCATTTAACGCCAGCGATTTTAGCGATGAAACCCCCGCTATCGGAACTTCAAGCGAAAGCGCGACCCCTTTTGCCGCGGCAAGGCCGGTTCGAAGCCCCGTGAAGGAGCCCGGCCCTATCGCGACGGCCACCCCTTCGATATCGGATATCCCCCAGCCGCTTTCAGCGAGCATAGAATCGAGCTTGCCGAAGAGCCTCTCGGAATGGCTGGAGGGCTCCTCTTGCCTGTCGAGGGCAACAAGAGTTGCTCCGTCTGAAAGAGCGATCGATCCGCGCATCGATGTGGTGTCTATCGACAGTATCTTCATTAATAACTAAAAAAGCTTTTTTATCCAGCTAGTTATACCCCAAACGCTCTCAATATCCTTTAACGTTATGAGGAGCATGAATGTAATCAGGATGGCAAACCCTACCTGGCTGGCGACCGACCTTATCCGTTCGCTCAGCGGTTTTCCCCTCACCCCCTCGATGAAGAGGAAGAGGATATGTCCACCATCCAGCACAGGAAATGGGAGCAGGTTTAAAACCGAGAGCTGTATGCTCAAAAAGGCCATGAAGTATAAAAAGTTGGCCAGCCCAACCGAGGCAGCCTCCGCCGAGACCTTGGCGATGATTATCGGCCCCCCCAGCACCTTGTATGAAAGCTGAAGGGTTAGAAGCCTGTAGAGGACATCCAGGGTAAGCCCTGCGAGTTTGATCGCCTCCTTCCCCCCTTTGACGAGCGAATCGATAAAATTGTACTTCACCACCTCCACCGGCCCGGAATTTTTCCTCTTTGAGGAGATTCCTATCACCCACCTTTTCGACTCAGCGCTGTAGGAGGGGTGCACGGATATGGAAACTTCTTCATCCCCCCTTTGCACCGTAATTGGGATCTCCCTGTCGCCGGCGGCATGTATTATCGCCGCAAGGTCGTAAAAATTTGTCACCGCCATTTTGTCGGCGGAAATTATAAGGTCACCCGCCTCGATCCCCGCCAGTTCGGCCGGACTGCCCGGGGATACCTCGTCAACGCGCGGCTCATTGCCTATGAATAGAATCGGCTCAACCCCGATGTAGCCCCCTTTTATCTCCGGCAACTCGCCGACGGAGACAGCCCTCTCCACCATCTCGCCATCCCTGCCGATTACAAAGGTGAGCTCCATCCCCGGGCTCATCACGACCTCGCTTAGCACATCGTCCCAAGTTGCGACCTCCTCCTCTTCTATCGAAAGGATGAGATCGCCCTTCTTCAGGCCTGCGAGCTCGGCGGGAGAGTCCTTCTTCACATCGACGATTATGGGAGCCTCGCGCAGGTAGGCCGGCTCGGCCCTGCCTATCATGAAGACGATGGGCATCAGCACCAGCGCCAGCACGAAGTTCATCAGCGGGCCGAAGAAGACGACCTTGCCGCGCGCCAGGATACTTTTTTGGGAAAATGAGCGCGGGTCAGTTACCTCCTCGTCGGTGGGATCCTCGCCGAGCATCTTCACGTAGCCGCCGAGAGGAAATGCTGAAATCCGGTAATCGGTTTCGCCGATCTTGATTCCCAGCAGGCGCGGCCCGAATCCCAAAGAGAAAGCCTCGACCTTTATCCCCGCGCGCTTGGCCATTATGAAATGCCCCAGCTCGTGTATGAATATGAGTATCCCAAGCGTGATCACAAAATATATGATAGTCATCTCTTAGCTATTATCTCCTCTGCGCTTTTTCTGGCGGCGCTGTCTATCTCCAAAATCTCCTCTATCGATGAAAAATCGGATGCTGTGAATCTGCCCATGGTCTCGGAAACCACTCTGGAAATTCCGCCGAACGGGATGCGCTCCTTGAGAAAGGCATCGACAGCAATCTCGTTCGCGGCATTCAGAACCGCAGGCATCGACCCTCCCTCACCTATCGCATCGAACGCAAGCGCAAGACACGGAAAGCGGGAAGGATCGGGCTCCTCGAAAGTGAGTTCGCCTATCGCTGCCAGGTTCAGCCTCTCCACGCCGCTCACGGTCCTTTCCGGATACGATATCGCATACGCTATCGGGGCGCGCATGTCCGGGACTCCGAGCTCGGCTATGACGCATCCATCGACGTATTCCACCATCGAATGTATGATGCTCTGCGGGTGGACGACTACCGCGATCTTTTCGACAGGAAGATCGAAGAGCCACTTCGCCTCGATAACCTCCAGCCCCTTGTTCATAAGCGACGCGGAATCTATCGTGATCTTCGCCCCCATCGACCATCTCGGATGCTTCAGCGCCGCGGCTGGCGTCGCATTCTCTATCTCCTGCGCGCTCTTCCTTAGAAAGGGACCGCCTGACGCTGTGAGGATTATCCTGTCGATGTCCTTCGCACTGTGGCCGACCAGCGACTGGAATATCGCCGAATGCTCGCTGTCTATCGGAATTATCTCTACTGCATTTTCCTTCGCAAGCTTGGAGACGAGAGGGCCGGCTACGACCATCGACTCCTTGTTTGCAAGTGCGAGTTTTTTTCCGCTTTCGATCGCAGCAACTGTAGGCTTGAGCCCCGCAGCCCCCACTATCGCGGAGACGACCATCTCTGCGCTTTCCATTCTGGCGACATCGCAGGCGCCATCTGTGCCGAATCTTATCTCGGGAATTTGTCCGGATAGAATCGAACGAAGTTCCACCGCGGATTTTTCATCCCTGACTGAAACTATCTCCGGTGAAAATTCGCCGATCTGAGCGGCAAGCGCCTTCACATCATGCCCTTCGGCGAGGCCGACCACCTTGAATTTTTGGGAATTGGCGCGGACGACGTCGAGCGTGCTTAGCCCTATCGAACCGGTGCTGCCCAATATGGATATTTTTTTCATCTGAGTCCTCTAGCCGATGACGTACTTGAAATAGATGAATGCGAAGGGGGCGGTGAAAATAAGAGCGTCTAGCCTGTCCAGGATTCCACCATGCCCAGGTATTATGGAGCCGGAGTCCTTGACGCCGCAGCTGCGCTTGAACATCGACTCGATGAGATCGCCGAATGTCGAAGTTATCCAGATGACGGCGGCAAGACCGGCGGTGGCGACAGCGTCCATCTCGGGAAGCAGAAGCCATCTTATGAAGAACGCACCTGTCATCGATCCGGCGAGAGCCGCGAAAAAACCTTCCATCGTCTTGTTCGGGCTGACCATCGGCGCAAATTTATGTCTTCCGAAGCTTTTTCCCGCCACATATGCGAAGGTATCGCAAAGACACGCGGGGGCCATTGCAAGCAGAACCATCGAGTTGCCGAACGGCAACTCCCTTATCCAGGCCCAGAATGGAAATGCAATGCCGAGGTACATCATCCCAAGAGTCGCGAGGCCTATTCGGTCGGCAACCCCTTCGAGCCTCGGAGTTGAACGCATAAAAAGAACAGAGACTGTAAAAAGCATGGCGACGGATATCGAAATTATAGCGGCTGGGGTGTCGGTCATCCATATCATCGGAATCGCGGCGGCAAGAATGGCGGTGACGCAGATCTTTCTTTCAATTTTTTCCGCGAAGAACATCCTGGAAAACTCTATGCCGCCGAGGAGAGTTACAGCCAACAGCACACCCTTGAAGCCGGAAATGGGCAGGCACCATATGGCGGCGACGAAGACGAAACCCATAATTATAGCAGTGACAACCCTTGTCATCTCTCCCCCCGATGTCAGGCGCTTTGGCCGCTCACCTTGCCAAACCTTCGTTCGCGGGCTTTGTAGGATTCTATCGCCCTGTCCAGTTCGGCCGAATCGAAATCAGGCCATAGCGCTTCGGTAAAATAAAGCTCAGAGTAAGCTATCTGCCAGAGAAGAAAATTGCTGACGCGAAACTCCCCGCTTGTTCTTATCAGAAGATCGGGGTCGGGAATCCCGCGCGTGTCGAGCGCGGAGGTAAAATCCTCCTGCGTGACCTCCCCTTTTCCGCTCTTCAGCATGGCATTGACGGCGCGAAGGATCTCCTGCCTTCCTCCGTATGAAAGAGCTACGATCATCGTGATATCGGAACAGTGCGAGGTAAGCGCCTCCGTCTCCCTTATCTCACTACGAAGCTCGGCTGGCAGCCTCGCGATATCGCCTATCACACGAAAGCGGACTCCTTTTTCCACCATCCCCTTGCGCTTGCTGATCAGAAAATATCTCAAGAGCTGCATGAGAGCCAATATTTCATCGGAAGGACGCTGCCAGTTCTCGTCGGAAAATGCGTAGAGAGTTATATACTTCACACCCCGATTTTTGCAGTCCTCGATCACGCCCTCTATGCGCTCGGCTCCCTTGCGATGCCCCTCGGAGCGCGAAAGGTCGTTCTCCGCAGCCCATCTTCCGTTTCCATCCATTATGATGGCTATGTGTTTAGGCGTTTTTGGCATTTGGACCCTTAGTGGTTCGATCTTTTTCCGGGAACACGCACCGTTTGCGTCCCCAATTGGATACGGTTGAGGTTAAGGTTCCAGAAGCTAGAATCTAGAAGTGAGGAGCGTGATTTTCACGGTCGAGGTTTTTCTAGCTTCTGGCCTCTGCTTTGCCACTAGTTACGAGTCACCAGTCACAGCTGTCTCACAAACTTGCTCCGTCTGACAGAATCTCCTGCTTTTTACAGTCACAAACTTGCTCCGTCTGACAGAATCTCCTGCTTTTTCCACCAGTTACCAGTCACGACAGTAATCACACCGACATGATATCCTTTTCCTTATGGGTGACCGTCTCATCAACTTTCTTGATGAAGTCATCGGTGATCTTCTGAATCCTGTCGTATCCCGAACGCTCGTCGTCCTCGGTGATCTTCGAGTCCTTCTTGAGCCGTTTGAGCTCCTCGTTGGAATCGCGGCGCACGTTGCGGACTGCGACCTTGCAATCCTCAGCATGTTTTTTGACCAACTTGACCAGATCACGCCTGCGTTCCTCGTTGAGCGCCGGTATCGGAATACGGATTATCTTCCCATCGCTGATGGGATTCAACCCGAGCCCCGACTTGAGGATCGCCTTCTCTATCGCCTGACCTGCGGAGGCGTCCCACGGCTGAATCGCTATCGTGCGCGCATCCGGAATTGAAAGCGAAGAGAGCTGGTTGAGCGGCGTCATCGTGCCGTAGTACTCGACACGGACTTCATCCACCAGCGAAAGAGAGGCGCGGCCGGTGCGCAGCCTCGCCAGCTCGTGGTGAAGAGCGTCCATCGCCCTGCTCATCTTTGCTTCGGTTTCCTTGAAAATTTTGTCATCCATAAACCACCGTCCCTATTTTTTCGCCCTTCACCACCTTCGCAAGGTTGCCGGACTTGAATATGTCGAAGACGATGATGGGGATGTTGTGATCCATGCACATCGAAACAGCGGTAGAATCCATAACTTTAAGCTGATTTTTCAGAACGTCTATGAATGAAACGGAATCGAAACGTTTCGCGGAAGGATCATTCTTCGGATCGGCGGAATAAACTCCGTCGACCTTGGTTCCCTTGAGAATAGCCTCTGCACCGACCTCGAGAGCTCGGAGAGATGCTGCGGTGTCGGTAGAAAAAAACGGCGAGCCCGTTCCTCCGCAGAAGATCAGGACCCGCCCCTCCTTCATATCGCGTATCGCGCTGCGCCTGTCGAAGGAGTGAGCCACCCCTTCTATCGCGAGCGAACTCATCAGAACCGCGTCGAGCCCGGAACCGATCATCACCTCTTGAAGAGCGAGACCGTTGATGACGGTAGCAAGCATCCCCATCCGGTCGGCTTGCGCCTGGCAGATCCCGCCCTCTTTTGCGATGGGGGCGCCGCGGAAGATATTTCCGCCGCCGATGACGATGCCGATCTCTACGCCGAGATCGATCGCGCTGCGAACCTCCGAAACGAGCTTTGCAGCGGCATCGAGGGAAATCCCTTTTTCGACTCCCGGAGAGAGAAGAGCCTCACCGGAAAGTTTCAGGATGATTCTTCGGTATTTCATGCTCTCCCCCTTACCAGTCACAAAAACTTGCTCCGTCTGACAAAATCTTCCGCTTTTTCCACCAGTTACCAGTCACGAGTCGCTAGTCAACGGTCACGGCTTTTCAGTCTTTTCTCTTCTCAATCCCTTCCCCTACCTGGAACCTCACGAATGAATCGATCGTGATGGCCGAATCTATCTTCTTAAGCCAGCCCCCTACCGAGGACTTGCCGTCCGGGTCGCGGACATAGACCTGCTCACTCAGACAGATCTCGGTATAAAATTTGTTGATCTTTCCGCCGAGGATCTTCTCGAGTATCTCAGCCGGCTTTTTCGTCTCACCCATCTGCGCCAGCATTATTTCCTTTTCCTTGGCGATCACCGACTCCGGAACGTCGCTCTTATTGACGTACTGCGGATGCATTGCAGCGACGTGCATTGCAACTTCCCTGCCGGTCGTGTCATCGAGCTTTGCGTTTGGATCGTTGTAAACCACCACGACGCCGATCTTGGATCCGGCGTGTATGTATTGCGCGAGTTTTTTTCCTGCGCCGATCTCTACGCGGGCAAAGCGCCTGGCATTGATATTCTCGCCGATCTTGGCAACGACATCGGTCTGGATATCCTTCACGCTCTTGCCATCAACTGTAGTCGCAAGAAGCCCATCGAGATCGGCCGGATTCCTGTCGCGAACTATTTCCGTTACCCTTGAAACATAGCCGCGGAAGTCTTCGGTCTTGGTGACGAAGTCGGTTTCACAGTTGACCTCCACCAGAGTCGCGACTTTGCCATCGGCGGAGATATCGTGTCCGATGAGGCCGTCGGCTGCGACGCGCACGGACTTCTTCTCGGCGGTAGCGACTCCTTTTTTGCGCAGAGACTCTATCGCGGCTTCCATATCCCCATTGGATTCGGAAAGAGCCCTTTTGCAGTCCATCATTCCGGCGCCGGTTTTCTCCCTCAACTCTTTAACTATCTCTGATGATATCGTCATTATTGTTTTCCTTTCCGGGAGAGGCCTGCTCAATCACTCCCAAAGTAAATTTATTATGTCGTTTCTTTTCCGGAAACACGCACCGTTTGTGTCCCCAATTGGATACGGTTGAGGTTAAGGTTCCAGAAGCTAGAATCTAGAAGTGAGAAGCGTGATTTCCACGGTCGAGGTTTTTCTAGCTTCTAACCTCTCGCATCTGGCCTCTGTTTTTTCACCAGTTACGAGTCACGGTAACTCTTGCTCCGTCTGACAAAATCTTCCGATTTTTCCAGCAGTTACCAGTCACGAGTCAGCAGTCACGGCAGTAATCACACCGACACAAACTTGCTCCGTCTGACAGGATCTCCTGTTTTTTCCAGCAGTTACCAGTCGCCATTCACGGATTCTGATCGCTGCCAGCTTCGGTGGTCTCTTCGACCTTCACCTTGGCAAATTGTTCCGCATCAGCATCGCTCGCCGCCTCAGCAGTGGCGCCCCGCGCTACCCATGCACGCCCTCTGCCTGTGATCTTTTTCTCGCGTATCGCCGGACCTTTGAATTTCTGTTCCTTCGCCTGCTCGGCTGCCTGAGCCTCCTGCTCGCGCAGGGAGATCTCACGCCTCCTGTTTCCATCTTCGCAGGCATCGGCGATTATCTTCGAAAAATACTGTATGGAGCGAATCGCGTCGTCATTGCCGGGGATGATATAATCGATCCCCTCAGGGTCGCTGTTGGTATCGATGAGCGCTATCACGGGGATGCCGAGCTTGTTCGCCTCTTTTTTAGCGATTATCTCGCTGCTCGGGTCGATCAGAAAAACCGCGCCGGGAATCTTCTTCATCATCTTGATTCCGCCGAGGGAGAATTCGAGCTTTTCGATCTCGCGTTCGATCTGGAGGGCTTCCTTCTTGGTCAATTTCTCGAGCTCGCCCTTCTCGCGCTTCTCGACGAGATCGTTGAGGCGGTCGATGGACTGCCGGATCGTGCGGAAGTTGGTGAGCATCCCGCCCAGCCAGCGGTTGGAGACGTAGAACTGCCCGACCCTCTTGGCTTCGGACTCGACGACATCCTTGGCCTGCTTTTTCGTTCCGACGAAGAGGATGCTGTTGCCAAGCGCGACCGTATCGGCGACGAACTTGTAGGCATCGCGTGCCAGAGAGGCCGTCTGATCGAGATCGATGATGTGGATCCCATCCCTTGCGGCGAAGATGTATGGACGCATCTTCGGATTCCAGCGGCGGGTCTGATGTCCGAAATGGACGCCCGCTTCCAGCATGTCTTTCACCTGCACTTCAACTGTCATACCTTACTCCTTTGGTTTAAACCTTTAGGAGGCCCTCGCGCCGCGGCCGGACAAACCCGGCAAACGGAACCAAAGGGAGGGCCCCTTTTGGGATTTTGGCCTTTTCAATGAGCTCTCTACTACAAAGCTCGGAAAGTCGCGCTGGACTATCACGTAACTGGTTAATACGCAATAGAAATATGTCCATTTGTTGTACCCAAGTGAACTTGTCAGGGTAATTGACCACGTGATTATGTCAGGGTCATGAAAAGGCAAAGGTGACAGGTGTTTTCTATCCAGACGGAGCAAATTAATATCCTGTGTAACATCCTGTGATATCATTATTTTTTCTTTCCTCCGTCTGACGCAAAAACTTGCTCCGTCTGACAAAAACTTCTCCCTCTCTCTTTGACAGAAACCCCCTTGAAATGTAGTATAGCCGCCATATGAAGAAAAAACCCTTTATTTTACAAATAACTACAATCGTAGCGCTGGCGGCGCTCTCAATTCCAACAACTCTCCCGGCGCAGATGCTCGGAGAGGCCCCTATCCCCTCCCCATCCGCTTCTCCGCCGCCGAGAGGGCCTGGAGAGGCCGGAAAACCTGTAAGTGAGGGGCAGCCGCAATCTATCGCAGACACGATAGCCATTCCGAAGCCCCCCGAAGGGGGCAGGGATGAAAGCGCCGCAAAACCGGCCTCAACCGAGATCAACCCGCTGACCCAAAAGGACTACAGCTGGTATCTGAAATCCGGAGATAAATCCCCTAAATGGAACGAATTCATAGAGCCGGCTTTCCAGAGCTTCGACAGCGGAAACTTCGCCACCGCCGGGATATTTCTCCAGCGCGCCTACGACGCAGGCTGCCGCGATCCGCTCATCCTTTTTCGCCTGGCCCTGATAAAGGAGAGCCGCGAAGGATACATAGAGGCGGCCAATATGTACCTCGAGGCGGCAAAGGGCGTGGAAAAACGATATCCCGGCCACCCTATATCGCGCGGCATACACAAGCACGTCGGGCGCTCGCTCTATAAGGTCGATAGACCGGCCGAGGCCCTCCCCTTCATCACGGAGGCGCTGCGCCACTCACCCAATGATTTCATGATGCTGCTGATGGCGGGGCAGATCCTTCGCAGCATCGGAGAAAATGACAAAGCACGAATCGCACTTGAAAAGGCGCTGACGGTGGAAAGGCCGGCAGGGAGCGACGGGCTCGACTCGATAAGGCCTGTGCTCCACGAGCTGATTCTGGCGACCTTTGCGCTGCAAAATGTGGGGATGTGCTCGAAATATGTGGAGCAGATGACTTCACTTGATCCGTCAGATCAGGTCGCGTCGATATACCGCAGAAAGATAGCTGAAATCGAAAACAAACGCCGCGAACGTGAATTGATAAAGAGGCTGACGGAATAGGCAGATCAACTTAACCTTACCCTCAGCCTTAACCTGTTTTTTCACAAAAACTTGCTCCGTCTGACAAAATCTCCCGCTTTTTCCACCAGTTCCATCAGTTCCAGCCACGGCAGAAGTACTTTCCTCCGTCTGACGCAAAATCCTCCTCCGTCTGCCACCAGCCACCAGCCACGGCAGTAAACACGGCAGTAAAAAAGAACCCCGGGGAGCTTTCGCCACGCCCGGGGCCTTTGGGGGAGCTATTTAAACTTCCTAACCCTCTACCTCCCGTCCAGCCTTCCTTATATGGAGGTCTCACGCGAGACCATCCTCCCTAATCCCGTCCTTTTCTCAAGCAGGGGTCTTCCTGATCCTCCTGGCAGCAGCCTTCACCGCCAGTATCATCATTCCGAACAGGTAGAACATGCTGCTCGGTGATCCGCTCGCGGAACCTGACAGCGAGCAGCCTTCGTTTCTGGTCGTCGCCATCGAAAGGTTGGCCATGTTGCCGCCGATTTCCTCGCCGTCGGACACGCCATCTAAGTCGGAGTCGATGTTCAGCGGATCGGTTTCCAACCATTCGCCGCGCTCATTGCGATCGCGCTGACCATTGCAGTTGAAGTCTTCGCCGAGTCCGTTGAAGAATCCATCCGGCAATCCGTCACCATCGGTATCCATGAGCGTTGCGTCGGTCTCATTAGAGTCCCTCTTATGATCGGCGTTCTTGTTCTCACCGAGGCTGTATATCTCTTCACCCAGGTGGTTCCTGATCATCATCGGGCCATCCGGTATGCAGTCGCCATCGGTATCCCACTGACGCGGATCGGAGCCGTAGGCCGCTTCATTGCCATCGCTCACGCCGTCGCCATCGGTGTCGGGCATATCAGGGTTGATATCGCCGGCATCCGGATCGTAGGTGCAATCAAAGTGTGCCTTAAGAGTGCTGCCATCTTTGAACACCCTAAGATCCTTGCTGAGCTTGTACTCTTCGAGCACCATCTGGAAATTGACCTCCGCTCCATCCCATATTCCATCGTTGTCGGAATCGGCAAGGTTTGGATCGGTGCCGAGGATCTTCTCGCAGCTATCTGTGAGACCATCGTTGTCGCTGTCCCTGCCTCTATTCAGAACAGTGGTGGCTTTGCAGTTCGTATCAGGGTTGAGTCCGCAACCTTCGAATTCATCTATATCATTAACACCGTCGTTGTCGGAATCCCACATGCATGGATTGGTGCTAAACCAGTCAACGAATGAACCGTTGTATTCTTCAGCATCCGGAATTCCATCGCCGTCGGAATCGGCAGATCTCGGGTTGGAGCCTACTGCAATCTTGCCGATGGTATCCCAAACATTATCATCCATGATCGCGTTGATGAAGAGCTGGCCTACAAAGATGTCGCCGCTTACTTCCTGATAATCGGTCAATCCGTCACCATCGGTGTCGGGGTTCGTCGGGTCGGTATCGAGCTTCATCGCACCGACGCAGCCCTCAGAACCTATCACCAGCGTCGTAACGTTTGTAAAGAGGCCATCGCCGTCCCTGTCCTCCTGACCATCCAGAAGCCCGTCGCCATCGGTATCTGGGTTTCTCGGATTGGTGTAGTACTCGTCGCGAACCGGATAGCGCTTTTCATTAAAGTCTGTTATTCCGTCGCCGTCGGTATCGGCAAGCATCGGGTTGGTTTTCATAGCGCCTACATCTTCTTCCATCATATTAACCAGTTTGCCATCGTCAGAGAGCTTTGACGACGGCGTTCCGTCGAAGCCCTGGCCTTTGAAATCGAGATCTTCTTCATAATCATAAAGCCCGTCCATGTCGCGATCCCAGATGAAGGCCCTGATTTTGTGAAGAGGGTTCTTGGTGTAGAGCTCTGCATATACGTCGCAGCCGTAGTCCTTCTTAGGATCCTTGGTAGGATCGTAGGTATGCTGACTTCCTGACCCCCTGCTTTCTGGGCACACATCGAGCAAATCTTCAATACCGTCGCTATCGGAGTCCGCATCCCAGTACTTGAGCTGGTCTCCGGTCGGGCATGTCATGCTGGGCTGCTCCACGCAGTCCGGTATGCCGTCGCTATCCATATCGCCCTGGCAGATCTCGCGCAGGAACAAGCGCTTGTCGCCGGTATGATTCATAACATCGGTGAAGATAAGCGGCTGGGTTCCATCCATCACATACCCTGTGGGCATGCCGGTATTCGGGTTTGTCGCGACATACTTGGGAGCGATACCCCAGAGGATGTCCTTCACCCTCGTATCTGAGCATCTCTTCTCGCCCTTGCAGGCCGCCGCGGTGTTTTCTTCAGTCCTGAAGAGCGGGCAGAGGTCAGCGGCATCTTTGAATGTGTCGGAATCCGTATCGTCACTTTCAGGATTAAGTTCGTAGTTGCCCGGATCACGGACTCCGTTGAAGTTCTCCTTCGCGCCAAGGCTTACGTTGCGGCAGGCGTAGGAATGAATCGTCTTCTTGTATTCTGTCCCGTTCGAATCTGTCAGAGTCGCCTCTTCAGCGGAGACCGCCATGAAATCGGCGCCTCTCTCCGGCACGCCGAGGACTCTGGAACAGGTGTCATTGGAGCAATAGGCGTTGTAAAGATCGTATCCTACGCCGAGCATCTGTTCGTTTCCGGGGTTGAGATCACATGCGACCGGCTTGCCGCTCTCGTCCTTCACGGCATTGTTGATGCTGAAGGTTGAGTTCACCGAGATATTGAAAAGATAGTTCTTCGATCTGAAAGCTCCCACGCCGAAGCTGAAGTTCTGGTTTCTGTCCTCCTGGCCGTCGAGGAGCCCGTCACCATCGACATCGTCGATGAGGGCGTTGAGCACTTCAATCTGGGAGCCCTCTTCGCCTCGCATGCTCTTCTTCATTTCAAGCGGAGTACCATCCGGTATGCCGTCGTTGTCGCTGTCGGCAACGAAGTATGATGTTTCGCCGGCGTCCACGCGGCAGTTCTTGTTTACGTCTTCTTCATCATCGGGCTTCCCGTCGCCGTCTGTATCCCAAAGTTCACCATAGGGAACTTCGTCGCCATCGCCAGCCTTTCCCGACATGCATTCGTTTATGTCGCCATGGAAACGAAGGTCACAGCAATGAGCAAGACCGCGCATTCTCTTGACGTCACTGCCGGTAAGCCAGCTGTTCGGATCCTCATCGTTTTCAGACGCATCTGCCGAGCATTCCACATCTGTCTGGCTATCGGTCATACCTATGAGAGCGGAAGAACTCCCTACCGTACCATTCGTGAGAAGGGGTACGAAGACCACATTCTTAAAGTCAATGGGAAGCCTAAGCCTGAACTCTCCAGTTTTCAGATTGAAGCCTCGGAAGTTCTCGCCGGTGTAGTCTCTGGGAACAAGATAGCCCATAAACCTTCCATCGGTATCTCCCCACGCATCGTTCGAGGACTCCTCGCCATCCGTAGTATCCGAAAGGCCACCGGGCGAGAATATCATGATACGCCCACCGCTATCCTTGATAGGATCGCCGCACTGATCGCCGCCGGAGACGTCCACGATTTTTCCATATATATCGACGTGCGTGTAATTGGTTGCGCCTGGAGCCTTGCGCAGTATCTTGTTCGTGAGTTTCACTTCATATGGCGTCTTAGAGACGATCCAGTTTTTCGCATCGTTTATCTGCGTTATGGTCATTGAATCAGAGGCCGAAGTTTCGACGTATCCGTTCTCGTTCGGCTCGCCGCCAAATTGGTTGCTCGACTTGATAAGATTGTTAGAAGTGATAGAGGGATTCTCTAGGACTATTCCGCGGGTGAGGTTTTTGAGAATCAAGTCAGCCGAGATCTTGGCACCGGCAACCGTTTCGCCTATCACTATTCCATCCGAGCCGCCGTTGACCGTCACCGCATCTATCATGGCGTCATTGCCGTTGATGCATATGCCTTTTTTAGTTCCGGCGTTTATGATCTCAATGTTCCCTATTTCAACATCATTGGCATCCGTCGTAATATCGATGACGCATGAATACTTGTCAGGAATATTCTTGGCATCGAGGACCGTCTTTTTGCCTTCGACGAACTCATCGCACTTTCCATCTTTATCATCGTCGGCCTTGCAGCCACCCTTTATTACGAAGGGCTTGTCGGAGCCGCCATTGTGCCTGATTATAAGAGGGCTTCTCATGAAGATGGTATCGTCCGGCTTTACCGCCAGGGCGATTTCCTCACCGCACGCGTAGTGCGGGCTTTCTCCGCCGAGGTTTGCCGACTGGATGGCTATCGGCAGGGTCAAATTCTCACTTGGGGTACTGATATCCCACTGAGAATTTGTAACCGTGCAATGAGTGATGCTCATGCGAGGCTTCTTGAATGAGGCCATCGCTGAAGAAGATACGAGCATGACGGCGGCAACCGTCATTGCTAAAATCAATCTGCTCGCTCTTACCATTTCTATTTTGATAACCATATTTCCTCCAATCAACATTCTCCCCCTTGCGGAATTTCTTTTCATTTTCTTTCAGCATCGGAGCTGGATTTTAATTCCAGCCCCGCCGTTCATTCTCACTTCCACTTGAGCTGCAGAGAAAAACCTCCGTTTATATTAAAGCCGTCTCCGCCTCCGGGAGCAACACGGCCTTGGACCTCTTGGACATCCGAATTCGTCGCCTTAAATGAAATTTGCGTCACGCCGGGGATATCCGGTGATGCCGCTACATAAAAGCCCGGTATTACAAAAAGCTTTTCTCCGGCCTTGAACTTCACGCCAACTCTGGCGGCGATATCCAGGAACCCCATAAATCCTGAAACAACTCCCAAATCTGGGAGAACGACGTTATTAACGTATCTGCCGCCAACAATGGCGCTTATATCCGCATCAAAAGCGACCTTTTCACTCCCTATGGTTCCGCCGATTCCAACCATTCCATAAAAACCAACACCCACTTTAAAATACTGATCGATCATGTCTGAAGCATTATAGTGGGTGCCGGTAACCGGAACTTCCAACCCAGCACCGAAAACGGTTTTCCAACCCTTCATATTGGTTCCCGAGAAGTAATAAGCTCCCTCGAATCCGATCTTGGGATTGAAAACAAGCTGTCCGCCTGAGCCGCCGTCGCTATAGTCCCCGTTCGAGGTGAATGTGCTCCCATCATCAATCAATTTCACTGCACCACCGAGGGTAATTTCAAGGCCTAGCTCCCATTTGCTATCCGATGGCGCCTTGGGTTCGGAGGGAGTTTTTTCGAGTTCTGCGTTGATCTCGCTTATCTCGGCATCTGTAATTTTGGCCACTTCGTAAAATTTTTTGTAGATGGGGCCAACTGCGGGAGGAAGAGATGACAGAGAGTTGAAATGATCGACGCAAGTGTTGGCAAAGGCAAACCTATCGCCTTCGTATTGCAGATCTTTAGAAAATTCAAGGTATTCAGCTTCAGTTACTGCATTTGCATCTGCATCTGCATAGGAGAAGCAGCCATCCTCGATTCTTCTAATAAAATCCTTGAAAGCACTATCTGATCCCAGACTCCCCAGCGTTCTTTGCGTTGCGTTTGATGCGGCTGCTAACATATCTTCCTCCTTCGAATTCCCCCAAGAATAGTTTAAAAGCTCTAAAGACTCTTCTCCGTATCCTTCCATCTTCATTATCGGAGGAGTTTGAAAAAAGTTGCGGCATTTCTACCAACTATTTCCCCCCCACGTCAGACGGAGCAAAAATCCCCCTAGTTTGCCCCCAGAATCGGAGTCGCCCCCTCGCCGACATGTCAAGCGAACTAATTGATTTTTAAGGTGTTTTTTCGGCACACCCCTCCCCCTTTCGTCAGACGGAGCAGGGGTTTCGTCAGGCGGAGGACGCTTCGTCCTTTCGTCAGACGGAGCAAAAAGCCTTAACTGGTATTTGTCAGACGGATCAGCAGACGGAGCAGAATCGACCAGATACAGATATATAATGTAGTGTGTAGTGGAGCATAATCGGCCAGATGTAGTGAAATCATACATCTCACTGTCGCAGCTTTTCAGCTAAACCATCCCTGCGTGCATTTTATCCCATAATACCAGTGGCATGATGCTTGCTCTCGTCAGTCAGCATGGCTTATTTGCCTAGATACGAAATCATCTACGACAACGCTTTCTTCCACGTCACCTGGCAGTGCCACAACAAAGACTGGCTCATGCGGTGGGAATGGGCAAAACGAGCATACTACGACCTCCTCCTGAAATATAAGGACCGATATGGAGTCAAAATTCACTCATATAACTTTATGGATAACCACCCGCATATCGCCGGACATCTCGAGAATAAGGAACAATTTTCCGCGTTCTTTCGTCTCGTAAACAGCCGCTTTGCCAAAATAGTGAATAAAAGGCTTTCGAGGCGTGGGCAGGTCGTCATGGACCGTTTTAAATCTCCTGTCATAGAATCGGACAGTCAGATGCTCACAGTGATGGCATACATCGATCTGAATCAGCATAGAGTAAAAAAGGTGAAGGATCCAAAAGACAACGAGTGGTCTTCTTACAGATATTATGCATATGGAAAAGAGGATCCGCTGATAACGCCTTCTCCCTCATATCTCGCATTAAGCGAGGATCCCATGGAAAGACGGCGTGAATATCTCGCCATCGTCAAATCGCTGATAGAACACCGTAAGCAGCTGAACATCTCCCATACGCACTTCATAGGAAATCCGGAATGGGTGTTTAAAAAATACCGTGAACTGTGCACGCGGCTCGGTCGCCAGATAAACGAGGTAATGTTTCTGAGACTTACAAGTCCGCCCGAGTTAGAGTTACAAGAATAGAAGAAATCAAAAATTATTTTATCCTGAAACCCTTAATCGAAAAAGATGCGCGGTGCTTTATCCAAAATGGATCATCGCTGATCATTTTGGACTGCAAACTACATATTGAACAATCCGCTAACTGAACGATCTATTGAAAATCATTCTTTTGAGGATGCCAGGGAGTCCCACTCATGGATTTGGCAGAGATCATGGAGGCTCTTAACTTAGCCTAACGCAATTCTGCTCCGTCTGACGGTGTTGCCTAACGCAATTCTGCTCCGTCTGACGGTGTTTGTGTTTGTGCTCCGTTTCTCCGTCTGACGGTGTTTGCTCCGTTTCTCCGTCTGACGGTGTTATGGCTCCGTCTGACGGTGTTTATTTCTCCGTCTGACGGTGTTATGCTCCGTCTGACGGTGTTGCCTAACGCAATTCTGCTCCGTCTGACGGTGTTTGACGGTGTTATGCGTCTGACGGTGTTCGTCTGACGGTGTTTATTG
>Ga0255345_1002142_pt1 | contig 25932 bp, 21 predicted proteins | sample wastewater_treat_6_FD_192415 | JGI IMG/M metagenome (GOLD analysis project Ga0255345, IMG submission 192415) | Wastewater microbial communities from Lulu Island WWTP, Vancouver, Canada - plant20 | ecosystem: Engineered > WWTP > Wastewater > Unclassified | place: Canada: Vancouver, British...
AAACCTATTCCGCTCTTCTTCTGGCTTACGGACTGATTAACGATTGGTCTAAGATTGCCGTTATAGACACAGAAAACCATTCTGCCGATTTGTATGCTCACCTGGGCAATTACAAAGTGTTGGCTTTCGAACAACCCTTTAGTCCTGAAAGATACATACAGGCCATTGAGGTGTGTGAGAAGGCAGGAATGGAAGCCATCATCATTGACTCCATCTCACATGAGTGGGAAGGTGTAGGCGGCATTCTGGATATTCACGGAGCGATGATGGGTAATTCTTTTACCAACTGGGCAAAGGTAACACCACGTCATAATGCTTTTGTTCAGAAGATCCTGCAAAGCAATTGCCATATTGTTGCAACCATCCGAAGCAAGCAGGATTATGTCCTTTCAGAAAAGAACGGGAAGATGGTGCCTGAGAAAATCGGGCTAAAGGGGGTTACCCGTGAAGGTCTGGATTATGAGTTCACCATTGTCCTGGAGCTTGATTTGAAACACATGGCCACTTCCACCAAAGACCGCACGCAGCTCTTCATGGACAAGCCCTCTTTCATCATTACCCCGGACACCGGCAAAACCATCAAAGCATGGTGTGAGTCAGGAGCCGCGCCTACACCCGCAGCAACTTCCGTGGAAGAACTCAGGGATATGGTACGAAACACCGTCACCGTGGAAGCTCTCACAGCGTTATACAGGACATATCCTGAAACAAGCAAGCTTCTCATTCCTGAGTTTAACAAACGGAAGCAGGAGATTGTAAACAGCAGAATTGTAACCACGCAAAATTTCAGCCCCAATGGAAATGACACTAAGAACGGTTAGCCAACCAGCCAGGGTACCCGATATAAGAGAACAGGAGACAGTGCTGGAAGCGGAGGTGATTGAATCCACGCCACTACAGCCCAGGGTGGAGAAACAAAAAGCTTTCATTGAAGCCAACACGGAAAGCGTCTCACTTTCCCATCTGAAGAACGATTGCATCATCCCTGTGTTCCGCGATAATGAGAAAACCGTCTCACATTACGAATTTGTCGATGCTGTCCATCATTGTGTAGAACGGACCTTTGGAGGGGAATCTATTCTTGCGCCGGATATCAGGGTAAGCCACAAGATCAATGGTCGAATACCCAGCGCCCTGAATAAAAAGGTAAGCGAGCTGGAGGATTGGGAGAAAACGATGTACTGGGAGAGAATGATGTTTGCCATTGAAGTGCCGTCTATTGCTGATGAGGTTAACGGAAATTCGCTGAGTTTGACCATCGGAGGGGTAAGGGCATTGAATCATGAATCCTTATTCTCAAAGAAGAGCATTGAGAAATTCAAGGTGTTTATTGGGTTTCAGAATAAGGTGTGCACCAACCTTCTGGTATCAACGGATGGAATAGCTCTTGAACTGCGTGTTTCCAGCCTTCAGGATCTCGTTAAGCATGTTTATGAGCTGTTCAGCAATTACAACATGCGTTTTCATTTGGACACCATGAGGGAGTTCGGCAATTATGCCCTGACAGAGCACCAGTTTGCCCAGCTCATTGGGAAAGCCAGACTTTACCCCTATCTCCCAGCTGAACAGAAGAAGGTTATTCCTGCTCTGAATTTTGGAGACAGTCAGTTTAATACTGTTGCCAGGGATTATTACACCGACAAGAGTTTCTGCAGGGACCAGAACGGCGACATCAACCTGTGGAACCTGTATGGACTGTTCACAGGGGCCAATAAGAGCTCCTACATTGACACTTTCCTGGACAGGAGTGTAAATGCCTTCTCCTTCACCGAAAGCCTTGTAATGGCCTTAGAACACGACAGCCAAATGAGCTGGTTTTTGAGTTGAAAAGTGGGCAGGATGATGGCTTATACCTGATTCCTGCCCCAACTCATTTTAATAATCAGAATTATGAAAGAACAAAACCGACAGTATATTCTTGAGCTATTCAAGATAGTCAGCCCCACCAGCATCCTGGTAGTGGATAAAAACGGCAAGGTGAAAAGGCTGCATTGCCCATTCAAGGTGCTGGCCATTGTGGATGTTCCTCCTGAAATTGTCAAAGGACAGTTTTATATGGTGGATTTCGTAAAGATGACCATGGACCTGAAGGAGGTGTTTGTCATCAGAGGGAAGGGGTATTATATTTCTTATTTCAGGATTAAAGGGTGAATTTGCCACCCATCAGCTTAACGTTTAAAGCCCGGCATTTTGTTTATAGTTCGCTAATCCAGCTATATAGCGTTCTGTGTCTTAGCGCTCCGAATCTGCTTCTGTGCACAATTAGTCTTTAATACAGCGCACACTCATTCCCATATTTTTATAAAGATACTCTATTTTTAAAGATTCTCCACCTAGAATGCTTCTGCACCAAGAGTATTGCCCTGATTCTTGTGTTGAAGTCCACCAGTAACCATAATATGGAACACCTCCAAAAGTATCTAATGCATATCCACCAGGAAGAGCTGAAAAACCGTAATCATCTGTTCCATTAAAACTCCAACCATTAATGGCTTTTAAATGTTTTGCTACGTATTGCCAAGAATTGTTACTCTTAATATAAGGACCTTTTGAATCGCTGATGAAATCAGCCAGCTGTTCCCATTCAGCATTGCTAGGCAAATGCCAATTTTTTGGACAGATTCCACAAACTCCGCTGGGATTCTTATTACTACTTAATGAATCCTTCAAACTATTCATTGCAGCATGCCAATCATATAATACTCCATATGTTTTATAATTAACGGTATTCTTCGCAGTATTTAAGTCCCATCCCATATATCCATTTACATAATATATGGGAGAATAACATGACGTAGGTGGATTGACATATGGTATATAGGCTAAGTTTTTCGCCATCCACCACTGATTACCAATTTTTACTATTGGATAACTTTGTTTATCTGGATCAATACACTCATAAAATTCAACAGAATAAGACTTAGAAGCTGTCGGAGAATCAGCAATGATGGTGTTATTTTTCCCAGAATATGCAGAACAGTTAAGAATGTCACCCTGGACATAATTTAATGCTTTCCCCACCACAGCACTCTTTGTTTGGTTTCTATGCTCTGTTCCTGTGTATTTTATTATACATTTTGACCCTTCTGGTTTTAGACACACTATCTTGTAGCTTATGGAACCTTCATTTTTCAGAACAGAAACATTATACATACCAATTCCAGGGAATGATAAAGTAAACCTGTGTTGGTCAGGCATCAGAAACTGACTCTTTGTGCTTAACAACTGCCCTGAGATATTATACACGCTAACTTTAACCTCCTGGCTCAGCGATGTGGCAAAACTCACCTCCGCACGCCCGTTACAGGGATTTGGGAATAAGCACCCTTCAGTTGAAGATAAAAGTAAGTCTTCCACACTAGTAACTTTGGTTAGGGTGAGAGATTCATTGCCAAGGAGTTTTATCTTTTCATTGGTTCTCTGGTTAGTGACCCAGATGCTGTCAATATTCGTCCCACTTACTGCTGGCTGAAAGGAAATGTTGATGTCCTGTGCTGCCAGACTAACAAATATTGTCGAAAGCAAGATGAAGGAGTAAAGCTTTTTCATCGGTTGGGTGTTAAGTATGCCTTCAAATTTAATAAAAAATTTTACAAAACTATTCAGAAGTAGGCACTTGAAAGTACTCCTTTAATGCTCGCTTAGACCATAAGTTCATCTCCTAGATTGTTTTTCAATATATTTTTATATATTTGGATATTCATGACATACCATAAATAAGACAAAATATTAACCACTTCGACATATGAAAACAATAATTTATTTTATCAGCTCAATTTTCCTTGTGTATTTACTTGCAAGCTGTGGAAAATCTAATGATGAACCAGATAGTTCATCTCCTGAAATGTATATTGGTATTGATGGGGACTTAAGGCAGATTAATGATGTGGGATTAAAAGATATTGAAATAACGCAAGAACTATATGTTGACCCTCAAACAAAAATCCTGTTTAAGAGGGCATTCCGTTTAGAAATTAACGATCCTGAAAAGAAAGTAATTGGGGACATAGGGAGTTTCGTAAATACTTCTTTATTTCTAACTGTTGCCACATATCCAGATCCGTCAAACACCCAGAATAGAGTATCATTTAAATGTTTTGACTATGATGATTGTCGTGGTTTAACAGGAACAGCTTATACAGAATGTCACAAAGGTAAAGCATATGTCGGTTTTAATATTGGATCTCATGCTGGCCATGCTGAAAACAATCAAATTGTTACTGTTGAAAAAGACAAAGATGGTAAATACATTATATTATTAAAAGATGTCATAGTCCCATTATATCGCATTGGAACAGGGGAAGGACCAGTTAGAGTAAGACTTTCTGCAAGATATATTTATTAACTTAAAAATCTAAATTGAACTTTTCGGAAGAAGGCCGACGGTAATGCAGTTTCTCTGAGTCCCATTTTCGATCATTTTCTTTCGATGGGCACCAGGAATTAACAGCCGAGCGCTCCCTTTTCGATCAGTTTAACATATTGTATTCAAATTCATTTCACATTTTCGCATACCTTTCCCATCATTTTAAGGGGTAAATTTCAACTTTTCTGTTCTTGACCTTTTCTCAGGCGGCTTTGACCATCCGGTCAAGCTCCTCCCAGTCCTCTTTGTAAAAATGGTGCTCATACATCTTCAATTCTATCTGTTTTGCACTTCTGGTTATTCGTGCCGGTACCAGAATGAACCAGTTCGCAAATGTCCTATGTTCCTGCTTGAGAAACTTCTTTTTACCGGTGCGAACCATTACCGAAAGATTGTAGGCAAAAACGCTGAGTTGCCACAATATATCGTTGGCCCAGAAATCATCCGTAAGCGTGCTCCCGGCCATCGTGTGGTTTTTAACCTGTTCAATCCAGGTCTCACTGGTTGATCTTTGTTTGTAGATTTTATGCAAATGGTGTGCATCATATTCAAGACTTGATATATAGCAGGCATGTTCATACTCCTGGACTTTGTGGCTTTGCCCCAGATAGGACAACTCAACCTCTTTTGTGACCGTGCGGATGGCCTTCAAGGTTCTTGGTTTGCTCCATCCTTTGGCCTTATAAGTAAAGTGGCATACCCATTCATCATCTTTGCCTTTTACTGGTTCCCAGTTCTGATGATAAAGAAGCGAGTCCAGATTTTTAAGTTTCACCTTGATCAGATAGTTCCAGCCCCAGGATTCAAGGATGTCAAGCAGTTCACCTGCAAAGAAACCACTGTCAGCCCTGAAGAATACGCTTTTTATCCTACCGGGCAGACTAGAACGAACTTCATGAAGAAAATCGACAATGCCGTTGGAGGTATAGGCAGACCCCGTCCTGAACCAGGAATGGTACAGAAGTTTCATTTCACTGACAAAAACAAGCAGCGGATGGTAACTCATCCCATTCTTCTTGGTGGGATTATACCCTTTGGCAGCACCCTGCTGGCTGCCAAAAACAGGCTTGACCGTCGAGTCAGCATCCAGGGTAATGGATTCAAGCCCGGTCTGATCAAGCCATCTGGAATTATTGTCCAGGAGAAGGGTCTGAAGCGTTCTGGCTCCGCTTTGGCCAAGTTTCTTGAGCGTAACGGATATAGTGTTTTCATTAATGGCCTTTTTCAGGTTCAGTAAAACCCTGACCAAGCCATCACCGGTAAAATTGGCCATATGGCATATCCGATTGATCCCACTGAGGGACGCAAAAACAATAGCCAGCAAAATCTGGTTAGCTCCAAACTTTGTTGCATTGTGCCTGCGAGTAGGGAAATGAGAAGAAATGAGTCGTATGATGCCTTGCTTGTTCATGTACCCTGAAATGGTATTCAATCCGGAGAATCTGGTAATGTTACTTCCTGAAAATGTGTGTTTTACAACTTTTGTTTGTCCTTTTAAAATATTATCCGTATTTTTCATCCTGGAAGTGGTGCTAGTTTTGTTTCTTTTTTTGTTTCAACAGCTTGAAAATAAACATTCTACACCACTTTTGCAATTTATTATATTAGATTTTTAGGATTAATGTATTCTGTTATCTTATCCGAAATATCCAATTCAAATATGTAAATATATTTTCAGAAAAGGCAGTAATATTCCTTTAAGTTTTGATGATGTCTTTACCTTTCCAATTTCAGGAGGTGCAACCCTATTAAATAATCTGCTCATAATTAAGAGTCAAAAATCCCATCATCCTTCTACGGCTCACCAGATCAATTTTAAGGCATCTTTAGCGGTTGTCAGTGTCGTATCAGCTCAAGAGGGAAAGTGTCACATAGAGGCCAACAATGCAAATTTAGGCCTATTAATCAATATGTGAAGCTATCTGCTATGGGTTGTATATGAACATTTTAAGCCTGAAAATTAAAGCTATATTAATGCGTTTGGAGGCAAAAAAGTTGTTGCCCATATTTTATCCGGCCTAATATATGAGTACCATTTACCAGTAATGATTCTATCGGTTGTAAGGAGAAACTTTCCCGTATTCCCCTAAGTGCAAATTCCGGACTAAAACGGACAGGTATTCCGGTTTAATGCGGACACCCAATCCGGAGTAAAGCGGACACCTGTTCCGGGGCAAAACGGACACCCGTTCCGGAGCAAAGCGGACAGGCATTCCGGACGAAAGCGGACACTTTTCTCATGACATTTGCGCCATTGAATTTTTAACCAAAATGAGATGGCCAATAAGAGGATTAATATGAGAAAAGTACGCGAACTTCTTCGTTTATACATCGAGAAAGGAATCAGCGCCCGACAGGGGGCCAAGATCGTTGGCATAGGCAAGACAGCTGCAAGCCAATATGTTTCTGGCTTTAAGGCAAGCGGGATTACCCTAGCCTCGCTGGAAGCAATGTCCGATACAGAACTGCTGACTATACTGAACCTGAAAAAGGAATCAGAAAACATTCGTTACAAAGAACTCTTGCAGTTTTTCCCTCAATATGAAAAGGAGTTAAAGCGGACCGGCGTGACGCTTCAACTCTTATGGGAAGAGTATTGTCAGACGCATTTGGATGGTTATGGATACAGCCAGTTCTGCCATCATTACTACCTCTGGCGTAAGGCCAGGAAGGTAAGCATGCATGTCGATCATAAAGCTGGAGACAAGATGTATGTTGACTTCACAGGAGAGAAGCTATCCTATACTAATCCGGAAACGGGAGAGATAATCCCCTGTGAGGTCTTCGTATCCGTACTGGGCTCCAGTCAGCTTTCTTATATCGAGGCCGTGCCCTCTCAAATGAAAGCTGACTGGATTGCGGTAAACCAATCCACGCTCCGTTTTTATGGGGGGGTCACAGCGGCCATCGTTCCGGATTGTTTGAGATCAGCAGTAACAAAGGCAGACAATTATGAGCCGGTTATCAACGAGACGTATGCCGATTTTGCCGAACATTATGGTACGGTCATCATTCCGGCCAGGGCGTTACACCCGCAGGATAAATCATTAGCTGAGAATTTTGTACGTACTGCGTACACCCAGATCTTTGCCCGCTTGCGCAACCAGGTGTTTTTCTCACTCGAAGAACTCAACCAGGCCCTATGGGAAAAGCTTGAAGCATATAACAAAAAGAACTTCCAGGGCAGAGATTACTCAAGGCGACAGTTATTTGAAGAGATTGAAAAACAATACCTCAGGCCATTGCCCCTTCAATCCTACGAAATGAAAACGTTCTGTGAGAATACTGTGCAGTTTAACCACCATATCTATCTGAAGGAAGACAAGCATTATTATAGCGTACCGTATGAGTTAACGGGAAAGAAGGTAAAAGTGACTTATACCAACCGGTGTGTTGAAATATACTTTAATCATCTTAGAGTTGCCATCCACCAACGTGACCGGTGCCCTTACGGATACACTACAAAGCCTGAGCATCGTCCACCGAGCCACCGGTATGTGTCAGAATGGACCCCGGAGAGGTTTATCAACTGGGGCAGGAAAATAGCTCCTGAAGTAGAGCAGGTTATTGCTTCGATCCTGGATAACAGACCACATCCGGAGCAGGCATACAAAAGCTGCATAGGACTTCTAAGTCTGGAAAAGAAACATGAACCTGAGCACATCATAAAAGCCTGCCAGAAAGCATTACAGGTAAACTGCGTCACTTATCGATTTATCAAAAACACCCTTACCACAAAAGCCTTTAATCTTCCTGGAGAAGAAGATCTTACCCTGTTTAAACTGCCTTATCATGAGAACATCCGAGGTAAAGAAAAATACAATTAAAAAGAGAAACTATGAACATTACAGCCACATTTGAAAAGCTATCGTTATTGCGGTTGCACGGCTTTGAACGTGTATACCGGGACATTACACAGAGTGCACGTCAGGAGAAGTATACCCTTGACGAACTCATTGGCCATATGGTTGATGCAGAGTTTGACGACAAGTACAATAAGAAACTCAGCCGACTTCTAAAGCAGGCAAGGCTCAGACAACAGGCAAGTTTTGAACAGATTGACTTCAACCATCCACGCGGGCTGGATAAAAACCAGGTGCTGCGGTTACAAAGTTGCGACTGGATTAAAAAATCAAGGGACTTGCTGATCACCGGTTCGACGGGTCTGGGGAAATCATTCCTTGCATGTGCCTTTGGCCACCAGGCTTGTGTCAACCAGCTCAGGGTACTATATGTTACGGCCAACAAACTCCTGGACCAGTTAATGTTTGCAAAAGCAGACGGCACATATTTTAAAGTCCTGGACATGATCACAAAGAACCATCTGTTGATCATTGATGACTTTGGCCTTAGAAAAATCGATCATAAGCAATGCACAATATTACTGGATGTTGCAGATGACAGACATGGGAAAGGATCCACCATTGTCACCTCCCAGTTGCCTGTAAAATCGTGGTATGATTGTTTTGCTGAGCCAACCATTGCTGACGCCATTTTGGACCGGTGGATCAATGGTTCTTTCCGGATAGATTTAGATGGGCCATCAATGAGAAAAATATTGGAAAATAAGGAAGAAAATGTTTTAGATTTACAATGATTTTTTTTTGAGAAAAGTGTCCGTTAAAAAACGGAACGGGTGTCCGGCTTCGCCGGAATACGCACCTAAGTAGCAACGCAAGCATTATCATCCTAACTTAAATACTTATCTCCCCGTTTCTCTGTGGAAATGTGCTACATTGCATCAGGTAAACCTGCAACAATGAAAGCCCAACAATCACGCAGATTGCTCATCGAGGTAAGGCTGAGACGCAGAATCGTTTGGAGGGCTATCATACGATGATCCAAGAATGGAGTCGGCATATTTGATTGGGAGAAAAGGGAGTTTGTCCTGACGGAGTTTGGGGTGGAAGTCCATGAGAGATTGAGATGGGTGAATTAAGGTCTTCCAGAGTTAATTGTCACAAATCCGGAAATTATCAACCAATGATGTCGTTCACCGGAATGAGGGGTCAGTTTGTCTGGAATATCCATTCATTAATCATATATAAAATGAAACAGTTAATGTGAACAAATGGGCGATTCGCCAAACCCATTACATTTTCATAAGACAGCAACCTAAGCGAGTAACTCAAAGCCCTTTAATGACGGTTTCTTCTCCTAATTTTCCGGTAAAGCTATAGCTAAATCACTGACAAGCTGCAAGGTCTGTTCCTGCAAGTAGTATTCTTTGCAAAAAACTTGCGCGAAGTCGCTAATTACCTATGGGCGTAAAAGCAAAAAAATAAGTGTTGATCCATTAAAATATTTGCATTATGAAAGACGGTTATTTCCAAAACTTATAAATTGGAAAAGATCGAAAAAATTCTTTGTCTTGCTCGCAAAGCTGTTCAAATTGTATTCTTACTACTATATAGTTTTCAAGTAATAAATTTGCTCCCAACTTGAACATTAAACTACTATTCTCGTTTTCAGCTATCTCATATAGCTTTCTATTTTCTTCTGATGTGAGTTCTCTTTCTCGCTTTATTGTTTGCAAGTAATTTATGATTTTAATTTCTGTAGGTAATTTATCTTTACTTTCATTTAAAAGCCAGCACGCTATCTCCTTAGCAGTATTAAGTATTTCAATAGGATGATCATTGTGCTGGTCATAAGCCAATAATAGATTTAGTACATCATAATTCGCAGGTTCAAATATATTATTATCCAAATTAATCAAGTCTTTATATGCTTGAAGCATTTTCGAAAGATCAATATTAGACAATTCCATATAATCATCTGGAGATAATACTGAATACAGGGATGAGATATGCTCTGTGTCTCCTCTCTTAATTTTTATAATCCCTTTATAATCAAAAAAATTGTATATTTTGTATAAAGACTTTTCTTTGTCTGCAGCATCTAAAAGGAATAAAATTTTAAAGTTTGAGATGCTTTTGCGAAACAAATAACCTCTATGTTCTCCATCGACATTAACGTGAATGGGATGCTTTCCGTTAATTGAATTCATTAATAGATACAACTCCTCTATACTTGAGTTCGAATCAATATTCCCAATGTCAAAATCCGCCACAACATGCAATGATCTCCAAAATTGCTCAATACGTTTATATGATTCTAATTCTTTATTAGCAGAAACGATATCAAATGGTGTATCAGCAACCATCTGTCCCAAATTCACCTTTTTGTTTTCACCAAAATCAATCACTCCAGTTTCTACTATGCTTATTATAAAATTAAGATCCTTTATTCTACTTCTTAATAAACCAGAAGGTTTATAATCCATTATTGCTCCCTTTCTATTTTTTGTAAAAACCAATGTTGTACTTTCTCCAAACATGATGGTTATTTTATCTTTCGTTATATGTTCAGATACATAGTTTTCGTATCTGTCCCCAGCAACAAGAATTGGAGGAAATCTATCTTTGGAAACTACGGACATAATAGAACAAAATTCAACAGGGTGAAGAATAGGACTATTTGCAATCTTTGCGTACCAATACACCTCATTGTTTAAGAATGCCTGTATCGGGGATGGAAGCTTTTTATCGGGTGAAAAAATAGTTAGACTTGATGTGATTTTCACAATGTCAACACTCGATGACAATGTCCCCAATTTAATTGGAGATATACTACTAAAGCTATGTTGTCTTTTACTGTCCTGATAAAAATTATAAAAAATAGTTTGAATTGCATATTTATCCCCAGGAAGTCTTTTTAGCTTTATGACCCGCGAATTCTGATTTATACGTCCTTTTATGTAATTGTCAATTTTTAAAGGCGTTAATGTATCATAAAATACTCTCCTTTTGCTTGGATTATTTTTGTTTATCATCACAACAAAATAAATAGTACCTCCATCGTTTTTATAATTAACCAAGTCAGCCATATCAACAGAGAAAGAGCATTCATTTCTATTAATATTATCAGCCATTTTTCCTTTAACCTGAATCGTAACTTTACCAATGATATCCTTTTTATCAGTATTGTTGCCTTTATAGATTAAAACATCACCATCCCATGAAGGAGTTTTATCATTCTCTTTAATGTATTGACTAAGGGTATCTGTCATTGACAAACAATGTTTGACTTCTATTGTCGCCCAATCTTCTATTTGCTTGTTATTGTATTTTGTATTTTTCATTACAATTAATACGATGAATTATTGAGTATAAATTTATAATGATTTTTCATATTATGAATAGTAATCAAAGTGGCTAACACCTTGATAATATGCATTTGCTATGCTTACAAATCATTCATCATGTTATAGAAAATGAAATATATATGCTTAATGTAAGCTACTTCCATAATTTTTTATCAAAACTACATGTAAATTGGATATTCCGATCAAACTGACCCCCTGTTCCGGTGATATTGACCCCCTGCAGGGTCATAATTCAAAGAACACAGATGCCTGTCCTTTTTTCTCCATCACTTGCCGTTGATGGCTTCCATGATCTCCCTGAAGCTCTCAATTCCTGCTTCAAGGTTCTCAATGATTTCAGTGGCTAGGACATCAGGAGCGGGGAGATTGTTAAGGTGTCATTATTCAATATTTATATGGTCAATTTCTTGCATGAGTCTTTTAGTCTCAGCAAGAGCAACAATTATCTTCTGGTAATGCAAAATATCCTCAAATACCAGTGTTCTACCTTTCCGGTCCTTCAGCCATTTCTGGGCAGGCTGGTAACCTCCAATGTAGAATTCCCAGGCTGAATTCGGCACATCGGCAAAGTATTGCGTATCATTGATGTAAACAGCCCCAAGATAGTCGGGGTAATCAAACTCTCCTTTTTCATTCGGCAAGGTGGCTTCGTAATCATAGGTTTCAAACCTGACTATACTCACCTCATTACTGCCAGAAACCGGATATTTGGTAATAAGCTTATCCAAAATTGGACTCTCCATCAAGTGAATCTGTCGCAGTTCACCGCCCAGCTTTACCAATTGAAAGAAAGTTCCCTGGTCCTTGGGATAAGGCACCCTTGGAAAATCAATCTTCAGGAATTCTTTGTACTTCTCACGATAAGAAGGAGAATGTAAAACGGCATATATGTAATCAACAATATCAATCGGTGAGAAAGTGTTATCATTTGTTTCTTTTTCGTCAGTAAATGTTAAACCAATATTTTTCGCTATTTGATTTACTATTTCCGCGTTTAGGTTTGGCGTTCTTTTTTTTGCTTGATCAAAGGTTCGCTGAGTAATCGTTTCCGGATTTAGGTATAAAGGATAAACATAACCTCTTTCTCTCGTTTTATTTGAAACAAAAGAATCATCGACAATTTTATTCGTTATAAAAATGTGAGAATATGAATCAGTGACTAATTGCCTACATAAGTCAATGCCGATGTTTTCTCCTTTTAAGAAGTTCACCATTACTTCAGTACGAGGGTAACAATGAAAACCTTTTGATTTTCCCGTATAAAATGTCCATTTATCATCAAACGGTCGATAACTTATTTTTGTAAAAATCCCTTTATTGGGATAATGTTCCTGTATGTCTTTCTTCGCATAATTTACTTGCCAATCTCTAACGTCTTTTCCCAATTTGAATCTTTTCCTTGCTTCTTCTTCATTTAATTCTACAAATTCATCTATAGTATTCATAACTTCTTGCTTTGAGTTATGAATGGTAAATCCATCTCTTGCTGTGACTATACCAACACTGCTTAAAACAAAAATTTCATTTACTGAAAAACCTAATACATATTCTGTTTGTTCTTTAAAATTTTTACTTGCAAAAAAGAAATTTGGACTAGCGTTAAAAGGTTCAACAAAAGAAAGCGATTGAATATAGTTATGATAAAGGAATTCATATTTATAATCACGATTGCCGAACAAATCATAATGAAGTACTTTGCCCAATTCATTTGGTTTCTTCCTTCCACTTTTAACGAAAAGATTGATTGAAACACCTTGCATAATATCAAACACATTTACATCAATATTTCCATCAGGTGCTATTTCTTTCTTCTTGCTATTTCCATGCAGATCTATCGTATAAATCTTATCATACGTTTTCAATAAATTCCAACGCATTCCTCTGAATGTTGGATTATCGAGAAAACCATGAGGATTAATATAAGCGAGAATTCCACTTCCATTCTTTTCAATAAAATGCTGCCCGTACCGGATAAATTTCACATAGTCATCATTAATCCATTTTGGATTCCGTTCCTTTAGCTTCTCATTTCCACCTGGTTCTTTCTTATAATCTTCCATCAGTTTCATGATCCATTCCCCTTTATTAGAGCTTTCTCCGCTATAAGGAGGATTCCCAATTATCACCATAACAGGCGTATCCCTTTTTATATGGTTGGCTTCATTGGCTTCAGCACTGAGCCAATTGGCAAATAAGGTACCTGTATCAGGATGATATTCTTCCAGACTATTGGTCAGGTAAATTTTAAAACGCTGGTCCTTTGTGGGCTGATAGCCTGTTTCCCTGAGCAGCATATCCAGCTTCAGATGGGCAATGGTGTATGAAGCCATCAGAATTTCAAAACCGTTCAGCCGGGGAATCAGGTGTTCCTCCACATAGTTGTTCCAAAGGCCCTGCTGACCTTCAAACTGCTTATAGACCTGCTTTACCACTTCTGCCAGAAATGTTCCTGTACCTGTTGCAGGATCAAGAATCTGGACCTTGTGAACCTCCTTCTTCACTTTCTGCCCCTGGACATTCACCGTCACTGTGGTTTTGGAAGTATCTGCCAGCCCCATCGGCAGTCCAAATTCAGCCTTCAGAATATCATCCACAGCCCTTACAATGAAGTTAACCACAGGTTCCGGGGTATACCAGACCCCTCTGCTTTTTCGCAGTTTAGGGTCATATTCTGACAGGAAGGTTTCATAGAAATGGACAAGGGGATCATTCTGCTGGGTAGACTTGCCAAAATCCTTCAGCAGTTCTGCCACATTGGTAGCCCTGAAAATGTCGGCCAGATCATCAACAATCCACTTGATGCGATCATCCAGATCATACCCAGCGATGTATTGGAAAAGCTTTCTCAGGAAGGGATTGGATTTTGGTATGAGTTCCGCTGCTTCCTGTCTTGAGAAATCAACTAAACTTGGATCATGCAGCCGAGCAGCAAACATTCCATATGCTATGGTCTGAGAATAGATGTCAGCAAACTCCTTTTCCTTGATATCATGCAGCAACACCTGTTTAAAGGAGTTGAACTGATCATGAAGGGTGATATTCTCTGATTCATTGGCCTGGTGTGCTCCTTCTGCAGGTAGTAACGCGCGTTCAATGACATTAGCCAACAACCGTGCTTTGGCAGCCATCATCTTACTCAGCTTTGCAGAAGATTTGATGGTTTGGCCGGTATAGGTGCAGAACTCTTTGATGAGCAGGATAAACTCAGCAAATTTTTCTGGTTTGCCAATAATCTTGTTTCCCTGTACCTGACCAATGGAAATGGACGTAACCAGTGTCCCCTCCCTGAAGAACTGAAATACCAAATAATCGGTGATGATTAAATTCTCCAAAGACTGCTTGTACCGATCAAACTGCTCCTTGTAATTCTTACTTCCTAAATCAGCTCCGATATCCTTTGCTTCAATATAGCCAAGTGGTATTCCCTTTCTGGTAATGATGTAATCAGGGGCTCCGCATTGTTGTCTCTTGGGCTCATTGGTGGCTTTTATATCTGGAACAAGGCTCTCAATCAGTTGTTGTAAATCTCCGCGGAATGAATGTTCGGTGGCATTGCCCAGTTTATAACGCTTGCCAATGCTGTCAATATATTGCTCTAAGGTCATTATTCACAATAATAAGTATAGATGATCTGAATGTTTAGAATGGGTTAATATAAGCAAATTTAAAAAGTTAGTCTCATTTTTGTTGCTCTTTATTTCTCATACGTTCTACTACAGAAACAGAGGTTTCATATCCATTCAAAATACCTAGACGCTTAAGTTCAATGAGTGAACCTGATCTGCTGGTGGGTTTTCTTTCAAAATTGAAATACACCCCAATACCCGATGAGTTCATTAGCCGTTCCATATCTTCAGGAATTCTAGTAGTACGACCTTTCCAATCGCCATGATGAATAAACCCTCCATATCCACTTCCAGTTTGTTTATCGAAGGCAACAACATATGGATGTTCGTCAATTTCGTCATTATCAATACGGAAACCCATGAATATGGCAACGTATGTTTCTGTGTTGCCTGAAGCAGCGTAAACTCCAGAGTTTAATTTCTCGGCAAAGTTTGTGGGCAGCCAATCAGGAAAGTATTGAGAATCTACGACTGAGTAAGTGAATTCCGGACAGATTTCCTGCCAGACCTCAAGAGGCCATCCGTTAGAATAAGGTGAAAAATCCATTTTAAGTTAGTTAATAAACTTGACATTTTATATTGAATCAAAGATTTATCTACACCTTGCGCACTGTATGTCAAGTCATTATAGATGGAGTAACAGCCTTTGCTCATTTGATAAAAGGCTAATTCTCGATTATCATGTATACATAATTTTTGCGGTATTCGTGAGGGATATCCTTTATGTATTCTTTATTGTTTAAAACAATTAGTGCCCTTGAAAATCCCTTCAGCACCATTTCTTTTCCTTCTTTATAACTTGTTACATATGTATAATTTGTTCCTAAATCTGGCAAATTAGATCTAGTTTTTTTTGTTCTATTAATTCTTCGATAAGCATCAAATATTGAAATATCACCAGCGTGCAATTTTTGCGTTACTTTTTCAGGAGCTTTCTCAATCACACTTATGTACCTTGTTGCTGTAGCTCTGGAAACACCTGCCAACTTTGCAATTTCCTGAGCTGTATCAATATGCTCGTCAACTTCAATTTCTCTCCCTCCCTTCGAAAGATTTTCTCTAGCCTTTTCTTCAATAGTGTCCTTGGATAACAACGCCAGTTGAAGCTTTTGTACTGGAGATAAATTCCTTCGCTGCACTTGATGTTTCACCATCCACAGTTTCATATCGTTTATGCTCTCAAATGGCTCTGTAATAGGCTCACTTTTTAATGAATCACCAGTTATTTTTAATTCAATTGCTACCTGTAATCTTGTGTGACCTTCCAACACGAGTTTTTCCCCACCACGTAATTCACAATAAAGTATGGGATCATGCATGCCATTTGTCTTTATATCATCCCTGAGCTGAAAGTATAAATCCTCTTCCATCTGGGAAAGATAATCCTTAAATTCCTTAATGGTTATCAACCCATCATAATAATCCACAACTTGATATTCATTATCAAATAATGTGATGGTTTCTTTTGTTTGATCTGTGCTCATGGTGTTTTGGTTTTTAAGTTAACTCTCAAATATAATTAAATAATTAATCCTTAGCACTTTATTTTTTTAAAAATATTTAATTCCAATATGATTATTACTGATTTGTCCAATGGCAGGCTGGATGAAATAAAAGCCTTTGCCACTACCCATGGTCTGACAGAAAGCTTTGAAAAGACTTTCGCCAGACTTGAACGACACTCCCAGAATGGCTTTGATGTCAACCTCTACAGCGATTTTGCTCCTCTCTCCCTCTACTTTGAAATCACCAGGGATGAACAGTTTGTCCTGAATGGTGGTGTTATTTTTCATGGTTCCCATGATGGGTACGGCAATGGTGGGACTCCTACGTTCTCCGTCAGCCTGGAAGCTGAAAGAAAAGCAGGTTGGTCCATTCACACCTGAGGGTTTATGGTAAAATAAATTTTTGCTACGCCCGGGAACTTAAAACAAAACGTTATTATGAATAAACAGGAATTCATTTCTCCCTGTATGGTGAAAAATCTATGGCCACAGAAGGAAGAACCCTGCCTCAATGTTTCAGAAATTGAAATCATGTATTCTCCTCCTGTCAAGCCTTCTCAGAGAATTTGCATCAATGGCTCCGCCGATGCCGAAAAACTCTTGCGAAAGATATGGGCCATACCTCTTGACCTGAGGGAATGCTTTTATGCCTTGTTTCTCAACCGCGCTAACAAAGTACTTGGTTACTTCCTGGTGTCAATTGGAGGGTTGAGCGGCACTGTGGCTGATGTACGCACCATCTTTCAGGCTGCCCTGAAAGCCAATGCCTGTTCCATCATCCTTGCCCACAATCACCCCTCAGGGAATGGCACTCCCAGCTTGGCTGACATCCAGCTTACAGAAAGAATGAAGGGGGCTGGACTGATCATGGAAATCCCATTGCTCGACCATATCATTCTGCTTTCAGAGGGGTACTACTCAATGGCAGACCAGGGGATACTATGAAACCAAAGGTGGAAATGGGAGGCTACAGGGCCTCCCTATTCTTTATGCCCATGCATCATGAAAGAGCCTTAAAATGGCTCTCAAGAGCCCATGGAGTATGATTTTCCTTTCAATCCCAACTTTCTTAAAAAGGGATTAGCATTGTCTTATAAATCCAATCAAGTTCTTGATTGCCATAACACAAAGTCAATTTTCTTTGTGTTTGTTATAAACTTGGATTCGATGATCAGGTTATCAAACATATTAATAATTTTTTCACCTTCCGGAGAGCACTCAAAATCCTTATACCATGCCTGTATTTTCTGGTAAGCTGATTGTGCAAGTTCAAACTTCTTGCTGGAATAATATGGTGGTGGTTTTAAATCGATATTTGACTGTACATGTACATCCCAGACAGGCATATCAGGGTTGTGTGTCGCTAAAAGCTTGCTTGAAAATGATGGTTCATATCTGCCGAGTTTCATTTTGAAATAATGCAACACTTCAGTGAACGAAATATTATGACCTTTCTGGTCCTCCATAAATTGATAATAAACTCTATACCAATTTTCGTTTCTCTGCCTTACCCGATAGAAGGCGTTATATTTTCTTTGAAAATTGTGATCCATTGCAACATTTGATTTCGGAAATAATTCCATTATTTCGAGATATTGACTGATGCCCTTTTTAGCGTTTATAATTGCTGCTAATATATGATTATCATCCATAACTAATAACAGATATATTTTAAATGTTTTACGGATACGCCAAAACTAAAGATATGGAAATTTCAAATCCCATCTTTCATATTTTGTTTTTTATAACAGGTATTTTCAGAAAACCTTTCCCCAATATTATTCATAAAAAAGAAGGCCACCATTGCTGATGGCCTCTTTCAAGGTGAACGCGGCACAATGCTAATACAGTGCCTTAGCTAGCAATTGGTGATTCGATTCGCCCTTTTCCCCCAGCAACTGTTGGTTTCCTTGCATACTCCCTAATAAAGGCATCCATCTTCATCATAATTTTTTGCAGCCTGTCCACCAGATAGACATGCCAGTTCATCCCTTTCCACTCTTCAGGGACTTCGCCGGATTTCCTGTAAAGAGACCGAATGCCATCCAATCCTTCGCTCAGACCATCCATCTTGTATGACATTTCGTTCACCGCATTCGCAATGGCCTTGATATTTTCATTAGGCTGTTTTGGAATTTGGTAAGTTTCCCGAACGACTTCCCTGACAGCTTCATTCAGAACATGTTTTTTATTGCCACTTTCGCTGAATTTCTTAGCAACTTCCTCTTGCTTTTCCAGAGGAATGGGTGTACCCAGTTCCTTCTGTTTCTTAATTTCATCAACAACCGCTCTGGCAGAGCCAGGTGTATTCAGATATTCAAAAGTAAGCTGGGTGGCCTCCCCGTTGTCAATAAGATGCAAGCGTTCCAGGGCTTCTGAAATTCTCGTTGGCTTCCAATTAAGGAACCTGGCAATCAGGTCGGCGCCGATAATGTCCTCCCCAGTTTGGGAGGACTTTTTTACCTGACCATATTTTGAAGCGATTTCCGGATGGTCAATCAAGAATTCCCTTGTAACCTTAACCGTCTGGTCAATAACCGAAGGTGTAGCCTTCCAGTCATCCATATTCTCATTAGCCATGATTTTGATCATGGTGGCATCGTCAAGTTCTTTGACAGGAATGTCTACCTCATCTTCGGGATCCATTAACCGCCGTAGTGCAGTCAAACGATGATGTCCATATGCAATTTGAATTTCCCCATCAATCTGCCTTGCCAGAATGTTGTCCCAGAACCCCGTCTGTTTTATTGATTCCATCAAGGAGAGTACCTTCTGCTCGTCTACCGGGTAAGATTGTATGCTTCGGTAGGGATTCGGATGTAATTCTTTGATTTTTACTTTCATATTGTTTGTTTTTTATTTTCCACTATACTTCTTAACCAAAATAGGTGGAATAGGCGGAATCGGCGGAAAAACATTCTTCTTCCACTCTTTCCATGCTTTCCGCTTATTCCACATATTCCTTATATTATACTATAGTTAAATACCCTTTTTCTGAATGGTCGATAAGACTTTCTTTCTCAAGGGAAGATATATACCTGTATACCACTGTTTTACCTAATTTGCTTTTGAGCCGGGAAACAAGGTCAGACGTTTTTACTTGTCCTGTCTTTTCCGCCAATGATTTAATTGTCCGGAAAACCAACTCCCGGTTCCCGGAATTCTCCCTGTGATCCACCGGCTGGAAAAGGCTGCTTTCTTGGACATCCCTTTGCCTGGTCAGCCAGAAGTCGTCACCAATGGTAAAAGTGGTGACCAGTTCATCCTCCTGCTTATAGCGTGTGGAAACCTCCTTGAAATACCGGGTGCCGTTGGTGAGCCGATTAATTCCCAGGATAAAGTCTGCCTCCTGACCCACTACCCTGGATCCAGCCACTGTGGCTAGCCCTAGCGGTTGGTCGGTGATTTTGCAGGAATGATGAATGACAATCAGGGTGATCCTTAATCTCACGGAGAGCTCCTTGAGCTTCGATAATACGCGGTTTGCCACCTTGCTTTTTTCTATTTCATCTGTCTCCAACCGTGTAAATGAATCGATGAACACCAGGTCAGCCCCAGAAGATGCAATGGTGGTCTCTAGCGTCTTCCAGTCTTTTTCACTGGTCATGTAACGAGGGAAGGTGCCATCCACCACCCTAAAAGGGAAATCCTGACCATCCAGAAGATGTAGAGCACCAAGTTGACGTTTGTTTCGCATTGCTCGGTGCTCCCAATATTCCTCCATTGAAATAAACAGTACCCCGCTCACTTGCGAAGAATCCAGCGGCCTTCCCCAGTAACTGACCTTCCGGGCAGCAATAGACATCCCCAGGTTCTCACAGAAGATAGTTTTCCCCGACTTTGCAGGGCCATAGACAAACCCCATGGTACCTTTAATAATGCCCGACCAGAGGGGTGGCACCTGAGGTTCCAATTGGCTGCGCTGAATCAAGGAGGTCACAGAGCAGTAATGTGGAGGCGGAACAGACGCTGGTTCACTTCCAGGTGTATTGAACAAGAGTAAGGAATCAGCGCCGTCCCGGAGTGCAGGCTCAGTAATTCCTGCTTTATAGGTAGGGATGATTTGACCTGTCGAATTAATATCCTTGAAGCTAAGCCCCTGTCTCACAAATTGAATGTCCCCCATATCAAACCTCCACTTTCTCCACGCTGAAAAAGAATTTAGGGGAAATCTCCTCCACAAATCTCGAAGGGAAATGGGTATACGCATCGGCCATTGGGGAGTATGCCGGGAAGGTGATATACAACTTCTCCTTGGCGCGAGTGCAACCAACGTAAAATACCCGGCGCTCTTCTTCCACCTCATCAATGGAAGTGGCCTTGCTGCTGGGAATGATACCTTCGACGGCATGGGGAATGAAGACCGTGTGCCATTCCAGCCCCTTGGCAGAATGAATGGTGCTGATGGTTACGGGCGGTTCTTCAGTCTCATCAATCACCGGACCGGTAGCTTTGGTTAAGTTTTCGGCGGTGTGATCCAAAACAAAGTCAGTGAGGAATTTCTCCGTGGAATCATAATCCGCTGATATTTGCTGAAGAAAGTCGATGTCCTTCTTTTTAATCTCCGGATCTTTCTCAACTACCTCAAGAATCGGAAAATAATACTGCTTGATGCGCTCAATTTTGCGGGGGAGAGAAAGGGAATCATCTGAGATGTCCCGGATCACCCTTCCCAGTTCCCGGACATTTTCACTATAACGCTTCCCCGGACTGTACTCTAAAAGATTGCCATCTTCCAGGCAAAGGAGGATTTTCTCAGCTGCTGCTGGTCCTACCCCTGGGATAAGCTTCAACACCTTTTGCCAGGCAATTTCATCTTTGGTATTGTACGCAATCCGCAAATAAGCCATGATATCCTTGATGTGCTTTCGTTCAGTGAATTTTCGTCCGCCAATGACTATGTACGGAATACCCCGGGCAGCCAGCTCAATCTGAATATAAACGGTGGAATATGATGTCCTGGCAAGAACGGCGATCTCACTGGTGGGGACATTATTCTCCTTCAGCGTTTTAATCTCTTCGGCGATATAAACCGCTTCGTCCTCTGGTAAGTCGAATTTCACCACTAGGGGTTTACTGCCGGCCGGCTTATCAGACCAGAGCCTTTTTTTGTAACCGGAAGGCGATGCCGCAATTATGTGGTTGGTATAATCTAGTAGAGCGGGGTGGCTACGGTAATTCTGCTCCAGGGTGATGATTTTACACTCAGGGAACATCGTTGGGAAATCAAACATATTCTGATACCAGGCTCCGCGGAAGCTGTAGATACTCTGGAAGTCGTCCCCGACAGCCATTACCTGGTTTCTTTCTGGTGCAATCAAACTGATCAGCTCAAGTTGAAGTCTGTTGGTATCCTGGAATTCGTCGACCAGGACATACTTGTATTTCCTAGTGATGATCCTGCGGAATCGGGGATTCTCCTTGAGCTTTACAACCATAACCTCAATGAGGTCATCAAAATCGTACATCGCGTGGGACTTTTTATATTCCTTGTAAAGCTCGCTGATGCGCTCTATATCTGGAATCATTGGTTTCAGGGCGGTGAATTTGCTTTCAACGACCTCTCTGATGGTGATCATCTTGTTTCGAGACTCAGAGATAATCTCGAAGATTCTACCCTTCTTGGGAAAGTCCAGCTCCTGGTTATGATACCCCAGATCCATCCTAATTTTATCAACCACATCTTCGCTGTCCGGGTTGTCTAGAACAGTGAATTTCGCCGGAAGACCTAAAAGATTTGCGTACTGTTTAAGAGTATTGACGCAAAACGAATGAAAAGTTCCCCCTGCCACGTCTCTGCCAAAGTCATCTTTTAAAAGCGCCGACACCCTGGAAAGCATCTCCTTTGCAGCCTTTTTGGTAAAAGTCAGCAGAAGAATTTCTCGAGGATCGATTCCCTTTTTGATAAAGTAACCTACCCGGTAAACCAGCACCCTGGTTTTGCCTGTGCCTGCCCCAGCAATCACTAATACCGGCCCATCACTAGTTACAGCTTCCCGCTGGCGCTCATTTAATCCCGCCAAAAAAGTATCGTCAGGCTGATCCCCGAAGATTTTATGTGGCAGGACTTTGGGAATTAAAGATTTTTTAGTATTTTTATCCCCGGGATTAGTGGAGCCGTTGCCTGTGGGGGGCGCGGCTTTTTTTTCTGTCATCATCGCATCCTCTCCTTATTTGGCTTCAATACGATGGTCTACCATAAACCTTTCAAGATCAACCCTTTTAACATAGATCTTCGATCCTATTTGGCTGAAGGGTATCATTCGCTTGTCTCGGTAAGTCTGCCATGTTTTCCGGGAAATACCAAGGATTTTCGGAACTTCTACTGACAAAACCCATTGGGAATTGATCTCATGCTCATTTTTGATCCGCAGGGACTCCTTCAACTCATGTAAATCAGCTTCCATTTTCTCCAGGAAGTCGGACGGTACCACCGTCAGATTTAGGTTACCTTCTTTGTTTTTCATATAACTTATGTTTTAAATTTTTACATCTACTGCAAGCAAAAATAGATAAACTTAAGTAACTAGTAATGAATATATTGAAACTGATTACTGATGAAATATTGTGGTATTAAGTTTCAAAAAATGCTTATAAGTTTCAAAAAAAATATTCTCATCAATATACGCACCGGTCTTTTAGAATCTGCAACTTTTCTATGATATCTCCAACGTCATCCGGTTCTATATAATCCATTATCATTTTCCGAATTCTTTTCTCCAGACTTTTTTCAGTTTTACGGGCCCTTCTGTAATCCTCAATAAAGCCAATAAAGGTCATTACATTATGAATATACCGAAGGTCCTTGTTTTTGATTTCAATGTCCGTGATTTTCTCAACTTGATCATCTTTCAAATAACTGTCCAGGCGAAGTATAACACTTAAGATGAAGGCAATTCTCTTTTCCTCTATTGTAACCTGCTTTGGTCCCCTTTTTGATAACACCTCTCCAATGTCATTGAGAATCCTCTCAAGACTTTGAACAGTTAGGCCTTCTTCATAAGAGTGATCACTGGCGTATTCAGAAATTAACGCATCAAATAATTTGTTCTTTAAATCAGGAAGGGCATCTGACATACCGAGTTTGGTGAAATATTCATCAAAGTCGCTCAGCGTGAAACTTTCATAATCAGGATCAAGGTATCCCATTGATTCCATCCATGCCTTAATCCATAAGACGTCCGCGTGGGTATTGATATCCCTAATGACTTCTTCTTTGGACAAGGTGACAAAATTCATCCGTGTTGATCTTATAGCTTCCTCCAGGTTAGAGATTACACCAGCCTGCAACTGTCTAACTATTTTTGGATCACGGATTATATGCGGTTTTTCCAGGTTTGTAATGGTGAACTCAAGAGAACCACCGGTAAATAATTCCTTCAATGATAAAGCAAGCTCTTTTCTAAAAAGCAAGTCCTGCCGCTGAATGCCTAATCGTTGTGACCAGTTATTAACAAACCTATCATATTTCCAACGAGCTATGAGCAAAAAATAGTATAAATGTTCGCTGAATGCCTCAAATGGACCACCCTCTAATACTTCAAGGAAATCCTCCTTTTTGAACTTACCTTTATAAATTTCAAAGCTCGGAGAAGATGTCAGTAACTTCAGTTCCTCCAGAGAATATCCAGTGACGGCCTGAAATTTTTCTTCAGTTAAACTGTCCGGTTCCATGACTTTTTACTGTTATGTTGCTTCTGGACTATCATTTGTTTTGCCCTGCTTCATCTCCCTAAGGATTTCTTCCAAATCTGACGGAGCCAACTGTTCCAGCATCTTTTTTATTTTTTCTTTGCTATCCTCCTCCTGTTTCTCAAAAATTGCATCCATGACATTATCGGTTTCTTCAGTATCAAAACTACCCATGTACATCTCCGTTATCTTAATGTCGGAATGACCGAGCAGGTTTTTCAGATGGTTGTTGTCCACCCGTTTATCCTTGGCGATTTTTGCGAAGCTGTGTCTCGATATATGAAGACTTATGTTCTTGGCAATTTTTGCCTGTGCTGCTATCTTTTTAAGGTACTTGTTGATCAAAGCATTTTTGCTACTGACCATTTCAGTTAACTTCTTAACCATTTCTGGGGGCATTGTGGCTCTTTGGTCCTCCGTGAAGTACTTTGCATACGGAGCATTATTATCCAGGAGTGGGAAAATATAATCCGTGGGTTTACAATCTTCATTATAATAATGTTTCAGAATGTTCTGAGCCTTTTTGTGCAGTTTGATGCTCCTGTCCTTCTTGGTCTTACCCATGCGGTATTCAAGCCTTCCATCAGTGGTTATGTTGCTCCAACGCAGTTGTATAAGGTCTCCTGCACGAATGCCGGCCAAATAATATGAGAAAAGGAAATAGTTCCTGCAATGCCAGATCAGGCTTCTTTCAGGTAGTACCAATTCTTCAACCAGATTTATTTCATATTCATTGAGTTTTTCCTTTGTTCCGTATTTTATCTGGGTATGCCGATACCCAAGAAATGGATTCATCTCAGGTTTGATTATTTTCTCAACACCGATAGCACGGTTTATTAACGTTTTAAATATCCTCAGGTTGAGAGCAATCGTATTAGCATGAAGTTTGGCTTCACTATTGCGTTCATTGTGTAATGTGTGCAAAAAGGCCTCTAACTTAGACAGGAATGCAGTAGATATCTCAGAAAAGAGCAAGTCCTTTTTCCCAATCTCAGCCAGATACTTGTCAAGCTTATTACAAAATCCATTGTATTTCTTGTAGTTTCGGTAACCGCCCTCATTATAAATATCCCTGGTACGTTGCCTGGCATATTCCAAAAAAGAAGGAGAAGTATCAGCTGCAGTGATTTTTTCTTTTATAAGCTCTTTTGTAGCCATACCAGAACTTTTCAAATTCCTGTATGTGTTTTTCGCTTCTTCAATTTCCTTTTCCAGGGCATCATTCCACTTCTTATGATTTGGCTCAGAAGTCCTTATCCAGTTACCATGTTTGGCCTTTGGGTTAAAATCGTTCTTGTTTTTTACTTCAACTGTGGTTTTTTTCCTGATGTGCTTTTTATCCTGTGTGATACGAAGCAGTACAACATATGTCTTTTTCTTCGTAGGTTTGTTATTTAGTTCCAGGTTGAAGGTAATGCTCATTTTATAGCCATATTTAAAATCAGCCATAAATATACAAATTACTGAAACTTTTACTGAAACTTTTTGGTTATTTAATTACTTTTTCTCACCTTCGTTTACTAAGCAATGTTTTTAAATTGTTTATTATCAATTACATACAGAGAAAGCAAGAGT
>Ga0255345_1002146_pt1 | contig 25900 bp, 19 predicted proteins | sample wastewater_treat_6_FD_192415 | JGI IMG/M metagenome (GOLD analysis project Ga0255345, IMG submission 192415) | Wastewater microbial communities from Lulu Island WWTP, Vancouver, Canada - plant20 | ecosystem: Engineered > WWTP > Wastewater > Unclassified | place: Canada: Vancouver, British...
AGTATCCGTTTCGGTGGAACTCGTGACCCGCACCGAAAAAGTAGAGTTATTACCTCCACCATGTTCGGCATGAAGCATCAACGCCAAATCTAAGATTTTTACATCTAATTCGGAATAGGCATCGCGTCCATTCATCATGAAAAGGAAATTTTCGGCAATCGAACGATCTTCGTAAGGATGTCGTATATGCATGGATCGCCCCAATTGGTCATGGCGCAAAACCTGGTAAGCATAAGCGATGATGGTGGGAAACTTGGCAATGAGATTGATCGATTGCCGTATAAGATTGTCGGGTGAAATATCGTCGGGATTCTCGTCATACGTATAAAGTTCCAAGACGCTTCGTGCAAGAATATTCATAATGTTTTTGCCGGTTAGGCTCAGAATGCTCATCGTTGTTCTGTGATTTAAGGGCATCGTATGCCACAAAACTTCGGAAAAAGCATTAAACTCTTCTTTATTCGGAAGTTTGCCTGCGAGAAGCAAAAAGGCAGTTTCTTCAAAGCCTAAACGATTTTCTTTTTGCACACCGTGCACCAAGTCTTCGACATCCATTCCACGATAATAAAGTTTACCAGGAATCGGTTTAAGAGTCCCATCTTCCTGACGTTCGTATCCAACTACATCTCCCACGCGTGTAAGTCCGCACAATACACCGGAATGATCTTCGTTGCGAAGTCCGCGTTTTACACCCATTTTCACAAAAAGATCTTTGTCGATATTACTCGTTTCTACAATTCTATCTGACAAAAGTTTAATCAATTCATTGTTATCCATATATTATAATTTTTTTTATAAATTGTTTCATACGATAGGGACTTGCAAAGCTATGTGCCCACTTTAAGTTGTCCTACTTGATTGTTATTCTATAAATTTTCAATTATTTTCTCAGAAAATTCGCTGGTGGACAATACTGTGCCATTTTTCATAAATTTGGAAAGATCGAAAGTTGCAAAACCGTTCGAAAACAAATACTCCATCGACTTGGTAATCAATCTTCCCGCTTCATCCCATCCCAAATATTCAAGCATCATAGCACCGGAGAGCAACATGGAGGATGGATTTGCAAGGTTTTTCCCTGCTATATCGGGAGCAGTGCCATGCGTCGCCTCAAAAATGGCATGACCGGTCAAATAGTTAATGTTTGCACCGGGTGCTATCCCAATCCCTCCAACCATAGCAGCCATCTGATCCGATATATAATCACCATTTAAATTGAGCGTTGCGATGACAGAGTAATCCTCCGGCTTTAAAAGCGTATTTTGAAGAAAAGCATCGGCTATAACGTCTTTTACAAAAATTTTTCCGGCGGATATTCCCTCCTCATAATATCTGATAGCGGCATCTACGCCCTGTTCGTTTTCAATTTTTTTGAATTTGTTGGCCGTAAAAACCTTTTCCGGAAATTCTCTTTCGGCAAGTGCATAACCCCATTTTTTAAAACCACCTTCGGTATATTTCATAATGTTGCCTTTGTGGACAAGTGTTACGGATGGCAGGTTATGATCGAGGGCATACCGGATTGCTGCTCTCACCAATCTCTCAGTTCCTTCTATCGATACCGGTTTCACACCAATAGCAGTTGTTTCGGGAAAACGAATATTGACAACATTCATTTCTTCTTTGAGAAATTTCAAAACTTTCTGCAATTCTGGAGTTCCTGCATCCCATTCTATTCCGGAGTAAATGTCTTCGGTATTCTCTCGAAAAATGGTAACATGCACTCTCTCGGGATGAAGCAATGGCGTAGCGACGCCTTCGAACCACCTAACTGGACGTTGACAAACATACAAATCGAGTTCTTGACGCAGCGCTACATTGAGCGATCGAATACCTTCTCCCACCGGAGTGGTGAGTGGGCCTTTTATTCCGACCAGATGCGTTCGAAAAGCTTCTATCGTTTCTTGTGGTAGCCAGTACCCAGTTTTATTGAAAGCTTTTTCGCCGGCGAGTACTTCTTTCCAATGAATTTTTCGATTGCCTTCGAAAGCCTTTTCTACCGCTTTATTGATAATATTGAGAACGCATGCTGTTATTTCTTTTCCTATCCCATCTCCTTCGATGTACGGAATGATCGGATCGTTGGGCACATTGAGGGTTTCTTCTTTTTTGGTTATTCGTTGCATAAAAATGAGATGAACAATCTTTCGATATTTCGCTAATGAATGAAAGAAAATACTTTTTTTGAAATTACAATAACAATTCAAACCCTCATAACACAAACTTATAAAAATATGTCATATTTGTTTTTTCATTGCATTCAAAGCACTTCCTGCCTTAAACCATTCTATTTGTTGATGATTATAGGTATGTGAGGCTTCAAACCTGTCTTTTGTACCGTCCGGATGAAGCAGTTCGATAATCAGGTTTTTACCGGGAGCAAATTCGGTTAATCCGAGTATGCTGATTTTGTCACGTTCCTGAACCTTTTCGTAATCGTCTTTATTAACAAAGGTGAGCGCAAGCATTCCCTGTTTTTTTAGATTTGTTTCATGGATTCGGGCAAACGATTTCACGAGGATTGCTTTCACATTTAGGTGACGTGGTTCCATAGCTGCATGTTCACGACTCGACCCCTCGCCATAGTTTTCTTCGGCAACTATGACCGATCCTACGCCTTTTGACTTGAACTTTCTGGCTAACACAGGTACCGGCATGTATTGCAACGTATCCGGGTCGAGCACTGCATTGGTTTGATCGTTAAAAGCATTCACAGCTCCTATGAGCATATTGTCAGAAATATTGTCGAGATGTCCGCGAAACTTGAGCCACGGTCCGGCCATCGAAATGTGATCAGTAGTACATTTCCCTTTCACTTTAATCAAAAGCGGAAGATTAATAAAATCTTTACCGTCCCATGCAGGAAAAGGAATAAGTTTCTGCAATCGTTGCGATTTTGGATCGATATTTATTTCAATCGAGCTTCCATCTTCAGCGGGTTGCATATATCCCGGATCTTTCACGTCGAAACCTTTTGCAGGCAATTCAAAACCCATTGGTTCATTAAGTTTCACTTGTTCACCTTTGCGGTTTTCGAGAGTATCTTTTAGCGGATTGAAACACAAATTGCCTGCAATTGTGAGAGCAGCCACCAATTCGGGAGAAGCAACAAAAGCATGTGTGTTTGGGTTGCCGTCATTGCGTTTTGCAAAGTTGCGATTGAAAGAGGTGACGATGGAATTGGGACGATCCGTTTTTTCATCGGTGCGTTTCCACTGACCGATACACGGGCCACAAGCATTGGCCATTATCACAGCACCTTCTTCTTCAAATTCTTTTAAAATCCCGTCACGTTCGGCCGTATAACGGACTTGCTCCGAACCGGGATTGATAATGAATTGCGACTTGACACCCAAGTCTTTGCTTTTGGCATCACGCACGACAGATGCTGCACGGGTGAGATCTTCGTAGGAAGAGTTGGTGCATGAGCCAATCAAACCGGCTTCTATTTTTTCGGGATAATGATTTTCTCGAACAGCTTTGGCAAATTCGGAAATCGGATAAGCCGCATCGGGAGTAAACGGCCCATTAATATAGGGTTCAAGCTCCGATAGGTTTATTTCGATCACCTGATCGTAATAATTATAGGGATTGGAAACGACTTCAGGATCAGGTCGAAGATATTCGCCAATTTTGCGGGCTTCGTCCGCAACTTCCTTTCTGCCGGTAACCTCAAGGTAAGCCGCAGACTTTTCGTCGAATGGGAAAATTGATGTCGTGGCACCTACTTCGGCTCCCATATTGCAGATAGTTGCCTTTCCTGTTGCAGAAAGCGTAGCCGTGCCATCTCCAAAATATTCGATAATGGCATTTGTTCCGCCTTTCACGGTAAGAATTCCTGCAAGTTTCAATATCACATCTTTTGGCGAAGCCCATCCCGATAGTTTTCCGGTGAGTTTTACGCCAATAAGTCGAGGCATTTTGAGTTCCCAGGGCAAACCGGCCATAACATCCACGGCATCTGCACCACCTACTCCAATGGCAATCATTCCTAAACCGCCGGCATTGGGTGTGTGGGAATCGGTTCCAATCATCATCCCGCCCGGAAAAGCATAGTTTTCGAGCACAACCTGATGGATAATCCCGGCTCCCGGTTTCCAAAATCCGATGCCGTATTTATTCGATACATCGCGCAAAAAATCGTAAACTTCTTTATTGGTAATCTTTGCCGTTTCCAAGTCCGATTCTGCATTTTTGTAAGCCTGAATCAGATGATCACAATGAACTGTTGACGGTACGGCAACTTTGGTTCTTCCCGAATTCATTAGTTGCAACAACGCCATTTGAGCCGTAGCATCTTGCATGGCGACCCTGTCGGGAGCAAAATCCACATAATCGGACGCCCGTTTATATTCCTTTACCTCAACACCCGGTGAAAGATGTGCAAAAAGTATTTTTTCGGAAAGCGTCAACGGACGATTCACGACTTGCTTTGCATGTCGAATTTTTTGAGGAAGATTCGCATATACATTGCGAATCATGTCAAGATCGAAAATCATAACAAATATGGTATTTTTATTGAATATGCACTGAAAACTTTGTTTGGCTGTAATTTCAATTTGAACAACCTTATAACTAAAATGTTCGTTTCCTTTCTGAAAATAATATTCCGATGAGCTTTACCCACTAACTTTTTCGGATGTTAAATTTAGTCATAAATATTGTAACAAATATCTTTTTTCAAAAAAAACTTTATTCTAACAAAATAATGAGCACAGCACCCATGATCATGATAGCCGTTCCGAGTAATTTTTTTCGAATATTTCGTTCTTTGAAAAACGCATATCCAAGCCCCACGGAAACAATTCCCGACAATTGGAATAATGCCAGTGCATAACCTACCGGCATGTGTGCAAACGAATAGTTGGTTGCCATTTGCATAATCCCCATACATGAAACCAATGCCAAATAGATCGGAATATTTCTTTTATACATGACCTTGAGCTGTTTTTTGAGATCGACCCGATACAAAAAAAGAAAGCAAAACGAAAACAAGGCATTAAAAAAGCACCAAACTACAAACGAAATAGTTGGCGAAGACAATAGAATGATTTTTTTGATGAAAATTGCCTCGATAGCAGTCAAAAGCATCGCATAAATTCGGAATTTGATTTCGGGACGTTTCAGCACCTGCCACGAAAATCGCTCCGGGAGTGTGTCGAGAATGAAATAGCTCCCATAAATGATCAATCCCATGCCAAGCACGCCCCATAAGTTGGGAAATTCGCCAAGTAAGGGGATTCCCAGCAAAAGACTGACCACAGACTTGTAGGAATTTATCGGTCCTAAAAGCGAAATATCACCTTTTTCGACTGCTTTTATCAGATATCCGTTTCCTAAAGCACCAACAAGCCCACCTGCGACACAATAAATCCAAAATATCGGGGCAAAACTACTCCAGAGTATTTTGCCAAAAAAAGGGAGGCAAAGAATGCTTAGTGTGAAAAAACCCACAAAATTTACCCAAAGAGGATTTTGTCGAGATGCGGTAAGTTTTTTCTGAAAAACATTAGCAAACGGATTCGATAATATCCGAAGAAGTAATGCTATGAAGAGAGTCATCATAAATGATTTTTGCAAAATTAGACAAAGAAGGAATAAGACGTTCGGCATTTACATTATTTTTCGTAATTTCGGCCCGACAAATCACACTGAATCTAATTTTATCGCCGAAAAAATGAACAATGACGAACCAAAAACAACAGAATTGCCCGAAAATGCTTACAGGGAACTCAAAGAAGGGGAAGAATACCAACCGGTGATGCCTGCCGACAAGCCTGTGGCCGAAACGACGCCCTACGCCATCGGTATGGGATTACTCATGGCCGTTATATTTTCGGCCGCGGCAGCTTATTCGGGTCTTAAAATCGGGCAAGTATTCGAAGCAGCCATTCCCATTTCCATCATTGCCGTTGGAGCATCGGCAGCATTCCGCAAGAAAAATGCTTTGGGACAAAATGTCATCATCCAGTCTATAGGTGCTTCATCCGGGGTGATTGTGGCCGGCGCAGTTTTCACCATTCCCGGACTTTATATTTTACAAGCGAAATACCCCGAAATACAAATTAATTTCTGGCAAATTTTCTTTTCGTCGCTGCTTGGAGGTTTTCTTGGAATACTTTTTCTGATTCCGTTTCGAAAATATTTCGTAAAGGACATGCACGGCAAACTACCTTTCCCCGAAGCCACCGCAACTACCGAAATATTAATGACAGGCGAAAAAGGTGGGAATCAGGCCAAACTGCTTGTAACAAGCGGTCTTATCGGCGGGCTATTCGACTTTTGCTTCTCGGCTTTTCGCCTCTGGAGCGAAGAAATTACCACACGAATCATTCCTGCCGGTGCAATGCTGGCCGAAAAATTCAAAATGGTTTTAAAATTCAATGTAAGTGCTCTTATCTTCAGTTTCGGATATCTGGTAGGATTACGTTACGCCTTGATTATCACGGTCGGATCACTTCTATCCTGGTTGGTTTTCATTCCATTGGTAAACGAAATTGGAGCTTTGTCGGCTACGCTTTCAGGTGGAGTCAATCCATTTACCTCTATGTCTGCCGAAACTATCTTTGCCACCTATGTTCGTCCCATCGGGATAGGCGCCATTGCCATGGCGGGAATTATCGGCATCATCAATTCGGCCGGCGTAATCGGCAATGCATTCAAATTGGCGGTTGGGACGAAAAATGTCACGCAACAAAACGAAAAAACAACACAACGCACACAACGCGATCTGAAAATGTCGTTCGTGATGTTATTCTTATTTCTCACTCTCATTGCAGTTTTCATATTTCTCCTGATAGGAGTTAAAGTGACACTCGTGCAGGCCATCGTTGCCTTGATTACAATCACCGTGATTTCATTCCTGTTTACTACCGTCGCCGCAAATGCAATTGCGATTGTCGGATCGAATCCGGTTTCGGGAATGACACTCATGACCTTGATCCTTTCATCGGTAATTTTAACAGCCGTTGGGCTGAACGGATGGCAGGGCATGGTGAGCGGACTCATTATCGGAGGTGTTGTGTGCACAGCCCTGTCAATGGCCGGTGGCTTCGTCACCGATCTGAAGATTGGTTACTGGATCGGATCGACGCCCGCCAAACAGGAATCTTTCAAGTTTTTGGGAACGCTGGTCTCAGCCGCAACGGTTGGAGCCGTGATTTTTATTCTGAACGAAGCCTACGGATTTGTAGCAACTCCCGAACATACCAACCCGATGGTGGCACCGCAAGCCAACGCTATGGCAGCAATTATCGAACCATTAATGTCGGGAACCGGCGTTAGTTGGATGTTGCTGGGTATTGGTGCCATTATTGCCGTTTTGGTTAACTGGCTCGGCGTTTCGCCACTTGCCTTTGCTTTAGGCATGTTTATCCCACTGCCGTTGAATTTGCCCTTGGTTGTAGGAGGCTTGCTCAATCATTGGATCAATCATAGTTCAAAAGATAAAGAATTAAACAACGCACGTCATCAGCGAGCCATCCTTATCTCTTCCGGATTTATAGCAGGAGCGGCATTGTTCGGGGTAATAGGTGCTTTGATTATTTTCTTTACCGGAGATGGCGAAGCTCTTAACTTGCACTTATGGGACAATCCTTCGGGAACAGGAGCACAAATTACGGCATTATGCGCTTTTTTGGCATTGCTGGGATATTTCGTGTGGGAATCGATGCAGGCGAAGAAGGAATGATTTAAATATCGTATATTATTAAACACATTATAAACGGTTAGATTATTTTAAAAATGAAAAAAACGATTTTTTTGCTTTCTGTGATAGCGATCTCTTTTTCATGTACACAAACACCGAAAGAAACAGCCGCCGAAAATAAATTGGATTATACACAATACGTCGATCCATTCATCGGAACTGCATTTACCGGACATACATTTCCCGGTGCAACGTATCCTTTAGGAATGATTCAGGCAGGACCGGAAACAGGCAATTATTCTTGGGAATACTGTTCGGGATATGTTTATGGCGATTCGTTGATTTATGGTTTTTCGCAAACACGACTAAACGGCACGGGGTGTATCGATCTAGGCGATTTGCTCATGCAGCCCTTTGCTGGAGAAAAACGTTCGGATTTGCGAAGCAAATACGATTTGATTAGCGAAACGGCTTCACCCGGATATTATGCGGTAAACTTGACCGATAATGATGTGCGTGTGGAAATCACAACTTCACCCCATGTTGCCTTCCACAAATACACTTTTGCCAAAGGCAAAAAAGCAAATGTACTGGCCGATTTTCAAAGCGGACTTGTGTGGACTCGACAACATTTGCCGACCAGCATTATCGAAAATGAAGTGAATTTCGAGAACGACCACACTATTACAGGAATGACACGTCGTCGCGAATGGGTAGATCGCACCTATTTTTTCGTAATCGAATTCGATAAACCGATTCTCACTCAGGAAAAACTGCCTAAGCAGGATCAACGAGAAAAGGCTCCCCGCTACATCTTAACCTTCGATATGAAAAACGATACGACATTGAATATGAAAATCGCCCTATCATCCACAAGCATCGAAGGGGCAAAAGCAAATCTGAAGGCTGAAGTTTCGGGTTGGAATTTCGAGGCAACTCGCGAAAATGCAAAAAATGAATGGAACAAATATTTGTCGCGTATCCAAATAGGAGGAACCGACGCCCAAAAAACCAATTTCTATACTGCATTGTACCACTTATTTATTCAACCCAACAATATCGCAGATGTGGATGGCAAATATGTTGGTCCCAACCGACAAATTTCGCAATCATCGGGAGGTAAGTTCTATTCGACATGGTCGCAATGGGATATTTTTCGGGCAGCATTTCCTCTCTATACAATCGTAAGTCCGGAATTGATTCCTGAATTCATAAACTCGATGCTCGATTACAGCGAACAGCAAGGTCATTTGCCCGTGTGGGCCTTGTGGGGTCAGGAAACATACACAATGATTGGCAGTCACTCGGTTCCGATGGTTGTTGACGCTTACCTGAAAGGATTTAAAGGATTTGATCCGGAACGCGCATATAACGAAGTAAAAAAATCACTTACAATAAATACACCGGACTACAATTGGAGATTGTATGATCGATATGGGTATTTCCCATTCGACTCCGTACGTGTTGAATCGGTTTCGAGCACGCTCGAATGTGGATTCGACGATTATTGCGCAGCCATGATGGCCCGGCAACTCGGCAAAACTGCCGATTTCGATTTCTTCAACAAACGTGCTCAATATTATAAAAACCTTTACGATCCGTCTGTCGGATACATGCGCGGACGCGACAGCAAAGGAAATTGGCGGACACCATTCGATCCGCTGATGCTGGCACATGGCGATTCGGACGTGGGTGGTGATTATACCGAAGGTAATGCCGCACAATATACCTGGCATGTTCTCCAGGATATTCCGGGACTTCTCTCGCTGATGGGAGATAAAAAAATGGCTGTAGAACGGCTTGATTCTCTGTTTTATACTACGGCCAAATCGACCAATACACTTTCCGACGTTACCGGACTTATCGGACAATATGCGCATGGCAACGAACCCAGTCATCATATTGCTTACCTTTATACTTATTTGGATGAATCGTATAAGACGCAAGAACTGGTTCGACAAATTTGTACCGACTTCTACAAAAACAAACCCGATGGTCTGATCGGCAATGACGACTGTGGCCAAATGTCGGCATGGTTCATTCTCTCTTCTCTCGGGTTTTATCCTGTCAATCCTGCCGGCGGAGAATTTGTTATTGGCGCTCCCCAGTTGACTTCGGCAAAAATAAATGTCGGAAATGGCAAAACATTTTCGATGGAAGCAAAAAATTTGTCTATCGACAATAAATATGTCGAAAAAATAGAACTAAACGGCAAACCCTACGATAAAAAAACGATCAACTATAAAGACATTATGAATGGAGCTTCGCTGATATTTTATATGTCGGCTACCCCAAAAAAACAATAGAACGAAAAACTTTCTGCAAATAGCTGTCACTGAAAATGGGTGGCAGCTGTTTTCTATTCTGTTCTGCGAATTATATTATTAACTATGCGACCGCTCAAAAATTTACCCGAAGGGTATGTTCTCGTTCGAGAAATCAATGCACTCAAAAACAAACATGACTTCAACCGAATTAATCTTTACGCATTCATTGTTTTCGGAGCAATGATGCTGATGCTTATCGAAACGCCTTTCTCAATTCCTCATTTGACGGATACATGGTTCGATATAGTTCTCTTTTGGATATCGATTAGTGCCGCAATTGTGATATACATGGTTTTGCACGAAGTTGTTCACGGGATTTTCATTTGTCTGATGAGTGGTGAAAAACCCTCCTTTGGAGTAAAACTCCCTTATGCTTTCGCCGCTTCGTCCATGTATTTCGACAAACGCAGTTATATTATTATTGCTTTAGCTCCGATTGTTTTGTTCGGAATATTGTTGTGCCGGATCAATATAATCGTACCGGCGGAATGGTTTTGGTTTGTATATATCCTCCAAATGATCAACCTTTCCGGTTCGATGGGCGATATATATGTTTCCGGCGTTGTATTGCGCTTACCGCCCGATACGCTTGCTTATGACACGGGTACGCAGATGCGATTTTATTCAAAACAAATTTAGTTTGATGTTCACGGAAATAATGCAAAAAGGAACATTCATCGAATTTCTTCAATGATTTGTTCCTTTTCGACAATATAAGTATGCTGGAATTACCTTTCAGCCAAAATTATTCTCTTTAAACCTTTGCCAAAGCTTGCTCGAGATCGGCAAGAATATCATCGATGTTTTCAATGCCAATTGACAAACGAATCATATCGGGAGTGACACCGGCAGCTTTCAATTCTTCATCATTGAGCTGCGCATGGGTTGTCGTTGCCGGATGAATGACCAACGATTTAGCGTCAGCCACATTTGCCAAATGTGAAAATAATTCGAGCGAATCGATAAATTTGGCTCCTGCTTCTCTCCCACCCTTTATTCCAAAAGTGAAAATGGATCCTGCTCCATTTGGAAAATAACGATCGGCCAATGCTTTGTACTTATTTCCCGGGAGATTGGGATAATTTACCCAACTTACTTTCGGATGATTTGCAAGATAGTTTACCACTTTGCGAGTGTTTTCGACATGCCTTTCAACGCGCAACGAGAGTGTTTCGATTCCCTGCAAAAGCAAGAATGATGAAAGAGGTGAAATGGCAGCACCCGTATCGCGCAACAATTGTGCCCGGATTTTGGTGGTGAAGGCTATTTCTCCCAAATCACCGAAGACCAGTCCGTTGTAATGTGGATCGGGCTCGGTAAATCCGGGGAAATTACCGTTTTTCCAATCAAATTTTCCCGATTCCACGATTACACCTCCCAGCGTTGTCCCATGTCCCCCAAGAAATTTTGTTGCCGAGTGCACTACAATATCGGCGCCATGCTCGATGGGCCGAAACAAATAAGGAGTACCAAAAGTATTGTCCACAATCAGCGGAAGACCATGTCGATGAGCAATTTCGGCCACAGCCTCTACATCGATGAGATTGATGCCCGGATTCCCAATTGTTTCGATGAATAATGCTTTGGTCTTTGACGTAATGGCCTTTTCGAAATTTTCGACGAAGTCGGGATCGACAAAAGTAGTCGTTACTCCCAATTTGGGCAATGTTACGCTGAAAAGGTTGTATGTTCCTCCATAGAGTGTGCTCGCAGCAACGATGTGATCGCCACTATCGGCTATATTGAGAATTGCATACGTAATTGCAGCAGAACCTGATGCAACCGTAATTCCGGCAGTTCCACCTTCGAGCTTCGCTACACGTTCGTCAACCACCGCAGTAGTTGGATTTGTCAAACGAGTGTAAATATTTCCGGCATCGGTCAGCGCAAAACGATTTGCGGCCTGATCTGCACTCTCAAAAACATACGATGTTGTCTGATAAATAGGGACCGCTCTTGCGCCCGTAGGATCGAGTGTTTGTCCTGCATGCACCTGCAAGGTTTCAAACTTAAAATTTTTTTCTTTATTTGCCATAATAAGCTGTAATTATTAATTGAATTTTTGTCTGAATTTTTCTACTGCAAAATTAAGGCAATATAGTATAAAATTTAAAATATATCGACAAATAAAGATATATTTTCTATATTTGCAGTATTATATAGATAAACTATATAGTAGAATAGCAAAAATAATCGATTAGCAGAAAAAAATTCTTTTCAATGTATCAACCCGACGAAACAGATCTCAAAATTTTAAAAGCTTTGCAGGAAGATGGTCGACTCACAACCAAAGAGTTGGCAGCGAAAGTAAATCTGTCCGCCACACCCGTTTACGAAAGAGTACGTAAACTCGAAAAAGAGGGCTTTATCAAAAAATATGTAGCGATTCTCGATTACGAAAAACTCCATCGGGGCTTCGGCGTATTTTGTAACATCAAGCTCAAACAAATTAACTCGACTATCGCCAATGATTTTGTGAATTTTGTTGCACAAATTCCCGAAGTTACCGAGTGCTACAATATTTCGGGAGAGTATGATTATCTGCTTAAAATTCAGGCTCCCGACATGAAATATTATCAATCGTTCCTTATTAACACGTTGGGAAAATTCGATCACATTGCGGGCATTCACAGTGTTTTTATCATGGATGAAATTAAACAAAGCTACGGCATCGTTCAGAACGATTGAAAATGTGGGCAAAAGAATATCGTTTAAATTGGCGTTGCGTCAAAGCACCAATTCGTTAAAAAGTCGATCGAATGTAGCATCCAAATCGCTCGATTTGCCCGGATGAGCCGACGATGATTGTATCACGGTACTTCGCACTGCCGTCAGCCAACGAAAGCGTTCCGATAAATCGAGTGCGGCAATCGGACCCGCTTGGCGATTTCCCAACGAAATATCCTTCATATTGGCAAGGACTGTTATCACTTCATCGTATTCCGGACCCGATATACAAATCGATTTGTATTTTTCGGCACATAACCGATACTCCATCCGAATATATCGAGCTTTCTTGGAATACATGATCAGTCCAACATTTACAAATTCTTCGCGCTCTACATTCGGCACAAATCGAATCACAGCATACTGAAAGATATTCAAGTCGTTAGCGGGCATTTTTGGCAACGTTTACGAAGTTTGAAGAATGGGCAAATCGCGTTTTGAGAAAGGCAAAATACATATCTCTGATTTCGTCAGGTGATTCTGAAGAGCCATTCCAATGAAGCCAATCGTCGGGAATCATGCGCACAATTTCTCCCAAAAAATCGTTCGAAATCATTTCGTGTGCCAATGCATCGGCCTCATCAAGCATCGTCGCCTGGGGTAACAAAATGTGATCCTTAATATAGGGAAACGGATTGAGCGCCTGTTTTTCGAAATCCTTCCACGAATGATGAAAGTAAAACGAATCGCCATTGTCGATAATCCACAATTCCTTGTGCCACCATAAAAGATTGGGATTTTTGACGGTTCTGTCAACATTTGTGGTGAAAGCGTCGAACCATACGATTTTAGAGGCAAGCAATGGATCGATTTTTATCGCAGGCTCGTAGGGCAAAGCCCCTGACAGAAAATGCATTCCCAAATTCAGACCTTCACTCGCTTTGAGTAAATCCTGAATTTCCTCATCACCTTCCGACTTACCAAAATCGCTGTCGAGATATGCAAAAACCAGTTCGGGCAGCTGCAATCGAAGTCGTGAAGCAATTAATCCGCCCAATAATTCGGAAATCAACATTTTCACGCCGTGGCCTGCACCTCTAAATTTGAGCACGTATTTGAATCCGTCGTCTGCTTCTACCAATGCCGGCAAAGAACCTCCCTCGCGCAATGGAACAACATAACGCAAAACATGAATGGTTCGCAGCGAAATATCTTTTTCAGTCATTTGATAAGTGTCTTCGTTATTTCTCCGGATACATCGAATTCCACCAACGTGCATCGTTTTTGAGCCATTTGTCGAACCATGCGTAGATGGTATGATTCCATGCAATGCGTTTTTGGTAATCGTAGATAGCGTGATTTTCCCCTTCTACTTGGATAAATTCCACAGGTTTTCCGAGCAGCTTCAATGCAGTGAACATCTGAATACTTTCGCCGATTGGTACGTTGGTATCGGCAGTACCATGCAACAACAGAAGAGGTGTCTCTATCTTGTCGGCATGAAAGAGTGGGCTCTGATCCACATACAGTTGCGGGTTGTTCCAAGGATAGCTTCCTGCACTAGCTCCGGCACTATACGTATATCCCCAATAACCCTCACCCCAATAACTGGTTATATTGCTAATACCTGCATGCGACACGGCAGACGCAAACAGATCTGTTTGCGTGAGCAAGTATTGAGTCATAAATCCGCCATACGACGCACCGATATTACCTATTTTCGTGCTGTCCACAAAGGAATGCTCGGCCGCGAATTTCTTCGTACCCTCGATGATTTCTTGGGCTGTTTGTTTTCCCCAGGCATTAACGTGACGTGCCGAAAATTCCTGACCGTAACCGGTAGTACCACTCGGTTGAAGCGTGTAAACAACATAATCTTGAGCTGCATACACGTGCAATGGATAAGTGCTTTCGAACGTACGTTGCGTAGGGCTTGTACCACCATAGTAGTAAACGATGAGTGGATATTTTTTTGCAGGATCGAAATGAGGTGGAAGATAATATCGCCCTTCAATTACGTCACCAAAAGAGCTGGTAAAATTCCAATCTTTCACATCTCCCAATTCCAGTTTTTCGAGTCTTTCGGCATAAGGATCACACAGCAAGGTAGATTTCATCGTTTTTAGATTGAAAAGATATGCTCGACTCGAATTAGAAACGCTCACTCCGGTGTATGTGGCCCATTCTCCGTTTCGAGCAATATCGAACGAACGAATCACATCCTCCTGCAAAGGCAACATTTCAAATTTTTTCGTTTTGAAGGAGTAACGGTACATGTTTTCGCGATCGCCATCCTGCGTGCGATAATAGATAAATCCATCCTTGTAGTTCCATTGCTGCGAATCAATGGTGGGATTAAAGTTTTTAGTAACGGGTTCGATGTGTCGAGTTGCCAAATCCATTATAAAAGATTGCGTATCGTAGCTGTTGGCTGTCTGTTCGGGACGAATATTCAAGCCCTTACCACCGAAAGCCTCGGGTGCACCATGAATGAGTAATTGCGTACCCTCAGGTGAAAATTGAGCCGAGTAGGCAAACGGTTCGTCTTCCCAAATCGTGTCGAGATGCATCGTTTGCAAGTCAAGCAAATACATCGATGTTTTGCTGAAGGGACGTTGACTCAAATCTTCTTCCGAAACGGAAAATAGTAATTTGCGGACATCGCTTGTGATATCGTTGAGCGAAGCCGTTTTTTGACCAAAAGTCAATTGTTGGGACAATCCCGAATCGAAAAAATGCCGATATATATAATAGCGATCACGATAGCCAGACTGTCGATCTTCGGGAGAAAGCAGTCGTTTGAGTCCGGATGGATTGCTTATGATTTGCGATTTTTTGGTAGAGTAGAACATCGATTTTTCATCAGGCGCTATGTTAAATTTTTCTTTCGGCAAATTCTCTGCGAGGATTTTGGTCTGCATAGTCAATGGATCAATCGTGTAAAGCGTTCGTCCATTCTCATTGTCTGCAACATAATGCAACAGATCAGATTTTGGCATCCATCCAAGTTGTTCACGAACCGAATTTTCCGAAAAAATGATGCGCTTTTGTTGTGCATCATACACCTCGACAGATTGGATACGACTGCCTCCCGGCAATGTTTCGGTATAGATCAACAATATAAAACGTCCGCTCGGTGAGATTTCGGACGAAGTAACACGTTTTCCGTCGAGAATATCCTCAATTGTGATGCGTCGGTGTTCCTCCGTTCCATAGGTGTAGGTAAGCAAAGAATCTTCCTTGTCGGGTTTCAATTCAATTTTAAGAGAAGGATCGAGTTTATCGCTTGCCGATGCAAGTATTTTTACGACAATGCGATTCCCATTCGTAAACCCATTTAGCGAAACATCAACAGTGCCTGCTTGATGCAAACTGTCATTGCGTTGCGTCTTGCTGCCACGTCTGTCATCATCGACATAGAGTTCGAGCATATTAGGAGAAGTTATAGTCAGTTTGCCTTTACCGTAACGACTACCGGAAACAAAAAACGAAACAAGATACAATACCTTGCCTTCGTCAGGTTTTTTCAGATAAAAATTACCCGCTGTATCCGGTTCTAATTCCATCGGAAAACGATTGATGGGCGGCAGCGCCATTGGGAAAGCCAACAAAGATTCATCGGTAAATTTTTTTTCGTTGATATCCACACTATCGAGCATCACAGGCTCCTCTACGGGTATAGGGCCCAACATGCATACCTTATTTGGTGTAAATATCTGCTGGGCAAAAATTGCCTTATTCACATTGATGATTCCTAATATCAATAGGCAAGCGATGCAAATTCTTCTCATTATCTGTCTATTTTTTTACAATTTGTTATCAAAACTGTTGCTCTTCACCCTTTACTCTTCGATCCACACAAAACAATCGCCAAAGTTTGGCTTAACGGGAACATTGCGTTCGAAAAGAGCATATACCGATGATCCGGAACCGGACATCGACGCATATATTGCACCTATATCGTAAAGCTTTTGCTTAATGGCACCAATAGCCGGATATTTATCCAGAATTGGAGGTTCAAAATCGTTCTTCAGCAGCCGTTTCCATTCCGATACAGGTTGTTTTGCGACTTCGCGAAGCGAGATTTCCGGAACGTGAGGTTCTACCATCGCATAGGCTTCGCGTGTGGAAACTCCAAAAGGAGGCTTAACTACCACTATACGATATTGGCTTAAATCGAGATCTATCTGTTCGATTTGGTCTCCAACGCCGGTAGCCAATGCAGAGCGGTTATTCACAAAAAACGAACAGTCGGCCCCTAACTGTCGGGCAAAAGCAAGCAGTTGTTCGTGCGTATAATCCAATGCAAATGTTTTATTGAGCAGGGTCAACATAAAAGCACCGTCAGCCGATCCACCTCCCAGTCCGGCTCCGAATGGGATTTTTTTCAACAAATAAATATCGATGTCCGGTATTTGTTTTTGCGATTTGATCAGATGCAAAGCTTTCACCACAAGGTTGTCTTCGGGATGGGAATCGACGAGAATACCACTGACAAAAAAACGGTATGGCTGACCAACATCAGAAGGAATAATTTCAAGCGCATCTCTCATCCCTATAGGATAGAAAATGGTTTCAATATTATGGTAGCCATCCGTTCGTTTAGAAATAACTTGAAGACCTAAATTGATTTTTGCATTCGGAAAACAGATCATCAACAGCAGGTTTTTCGCAAAGATAAGGAAAAACGATTAAAAAGATGTCCAAAAAAAATGGAAAATAACAGGATATGCGAAGGTTCAAAACGAACTTCTAATTGCAGATTCAAAGATAAATCTACATGCTATAACTAATGCCTCTCACTATTTTTTTGAATATCAACATGCTTTTCAAATATGTTTACTGCATCAAGTTTTGTTTGCCGAGGTATTTTAATTAAATTTGCCATTTTAGCGTAAAATATGTTGACAGATATTAGAAACAAACCCATCCGCGAACTTAACAAAACACCCATTGTTCAACAAAGTGCTTTTTGGTCGGTTGTAAAGAACCGATTGGGAAGTAAAACGATCGCTATCAATTTCAAAGCACGAAAATCCGATTTGTTTACGCAAATCGACGAAGACATACCGATTTTATCGGATTTGCTCATTATTCTGCAACACATCGATCGCAACCATACCATTGCTTACGTTCCTTATGGACCCGAACTGGAACCGTCAGACGAAATTCAAGGACGATTCCTGGAAGAATTATCGGAATGCATTCGTCCTTTTTTGCCGAAAAATTGCATTCTCATTCGCTACGACTTGTGTTGGCGATCTTATTGGGCAAAAGACTCTGGCGATTTCGACGAATATGGAATCCGAAAAAGCGATCCCGAAATTAAAACGCAAGAATTTCGCTTTAATTTCAATACATCGAATTGGAATTTTCGAAAAGCATCTACAAACATATTGCCATCCAATACAATATTCCTTGATTTGCGACAGGATATCGACACCATTCTCAGCCGCATGAAACGAAAAACTCGTTACAATATCGGACTGTCAAAACGAAAAGAAATAATTGTTCGCGAAACGGGAATTGAAGCAATCGATATATGGTATGAACTATACAAAGAAACAGCTATTCGAAATCGTTTATTCGTCAACGATGTTAAATATTTTAGAGCCGTGCTCGAAGCTAAAGCCGACGATACTCGATCGCCGGCCAAAGTTAAGTTGTTGATAGCCGAATATCAAGGAAAACCTTTAGCCGCGATGTTTTTGGTTATTTCCGGCCATCGGGGATCCTATCTTTATGGAGCCTCTTCGTCCCTCCACCGCAACAAAATGGCTACCTATGCTTTGCAGTGGGAAGCAATTTGCATTTCAAAAAATGCGGGATGCACCGAATATGATATGTTTGGCATTTCGCCGTCACCCGACCCAAACCACCCACTGTATGGTCTTTATAAATTCAAATCGGGATTTGGCGGCAAAATGCATTCTACTCTCGGTTGTTGGGATTATCCATTAGTAGAGCAAAAATACAATATATTCCGCGCTTCCGAATTAAACAGCATCGGGTACCATCTTTCTTAATAAGAAACCCCATCGATTGTTACATTTTTCACTGTTTTTATCCCGACAGTACCGAAATATGATTCTAAGTCGCCTTTAATCAGTATTTCTTTACTCAAGTTTTCTGGATGTGTCTGCAAATTAAGTACATCTTTTTTGATGGCACTTCCGGCACTTAGACTTACCGGGAAAGTCTTAGCCGGATCGGTTTCCGTCGCAGATGATGCAAGCGCAATATTCGTATTCTTTGCCACACTATCTGCATTATTTACGAAAGATGAATAACTGGTTCCCGAATAATAACCGACAATATATCCTTTCACCCAAACATCTTTTTCGCCCATATTTCCCTTTGCCTCTTCTATTGTGTATGGATTCTCGCTACTTCCGGCATAAGGAAGACTGTCTTGGTTGATAGTTGCACTTCCGGCCGAAGTGTTAATCCAGTCTGTAATTTCCGTACTCGTCATCTTCGCTGTAGCTCCTATCATGGGCTCAAGCTCTATATCGAAAGTATATTTGGTGGATTTGTCGAATGACGAGATGTTCGAAATGGTTTTCAGCGGAATTGTATAACTATCTTCTCCGACGATAAATATCAACGTTTTATCAGATAAATCAGTGGAAGGCATCAAAATAGCTTCGGCAGACGATCCATCGGCACTCGTTTTCAGAGCTATATTTCCGATTGTTTCGGGCGCACCAAGCGAACCATCAATCAACGAAAAAGATGCAGTGATACCCACATTGGCAATTTTTACTCTCAGTCCGCTCAAACTGTAATCGGATTTATTGCTTGTGATATTTAACACAATCTTCGAAAGCTGATGTATGAAATTTAAACTTACCGATGGATTTGAGGACGTTATCGCTTTTGCGTTGTCTGAATATAGCAAATCAATATCTGTTTGTTTGCTTTGATCGGACAAATTAACAGGATATGAGTATGATGAAATGGTTGTCTTGTAAGGGTAATAAGCTATAAAATCTACTTTTGTACCCGTGTACGGAAGAGTTATCGCTTTTGCAGGATCAGACGATTCGAAAGTTCCCGATCCGTTAGCGGTGATGTATTTCACATTTTGTGCCAACGCACTTGAACTAAGCGAATTTGTCGATTTTTTCATGTAAATGCCAATCGCATCGCCGACAGCCCATGAGTTATCGGCCGCACGCGTCTGCCCGTCCTGAATAGAGGCATTAACTTCAATTGTTTTCCCAAAATGAGCAGGATTGGGTATTTCCTGGTAGCAGGAACTAAGCGTCCCTACCGTTAATCCGCAAATTAACAGGTTTTTTGATTTCATTGATAACATAAAACTAAAAATATTTATTTAAAAGATATAATTTAAATGGTTACGATTATTTGTGTTCTCACCGGAACCGGTATCGAATCTTCATTCGATCAACCTCGACGCACAAAAATAGTGATTTATTTAATAAAAGTATTTCATTTTTTGAGAAAAATTCATCAATTAGCGGCGATTTCGAAACAATTCTCTTCGCTTTGGGATATACAATTAAAAATTATCTCGTAAATTTGGGCATATTTAAACATAACAATCCGTCCGTCATGAAAAAGATTATTTGTTCCTCGTTTCTCCTGTGGTCAATTGCATTTCAACTATTTGCACAGCAATATGACAATTCGTTGGGAATTTTCCGGTCCAATTGCGACGTTGGTAACGTCCAACTTCCCGGAGCAACATTTTACGATCTCGAAAAACAAATCTATACACTCGAAGGTTCCGGCACGAATATATGGTTCGATCAGGATGAATTTCAGTACGCATGGAAAAAAATCAAGGGCGATTTTATTCTCACTGCTCAAGTGGAATTTGTAGGTGAAGGAATCGATCCTCACCGAAAATTAGGATGGATGGTCAGAGAATCACTTGATGCATCTTCGCCACACGTCAGTGCAGTTATTCACGGCGATGGACTCACATCGTTTCAATATCGACAAACGTCGGGCAAAAATATGTCCGAACAAAAATTGGATATCAAGGCTCCAAATGTAGTTCGATTGATGCGTAAAGGGAATATTTATACCATGTCCGTTGCTCAATTGGGCGATACGTTCATTTCGGAACAAATGGGTTTTTGCGGCATTCCCGACGAAGCATACGTCGGCATCTTTGTTTGTTCACACAATCCCGATGTTAAAGAAAAAGCCATCTTCAAAAATGTCCGTATTGAGATTCCTGCTGCCGATACGATGGTGATGTATCGCGACTATTTAGGAAGCAATCTCGAAACATTAGATGTTTTCACCGGCGAAAGATATATTTTAAAACAATTTCCGAATTCGATTCAGGCCCCGAATTGGACTCCGGACAACAAATTTCTCATTTACAACAGCGAAGGATTACTCTATACGTATGATCTTGCATCCGGGAAAATCAAGCAGTTGAATACCGGCAGCGCCACTGGAAACAATAATGATCATGCTTTGACTTTCGATGGCCAATTTATCGGCATAAGTAGCAATCACGACCCTGCAGACAAAGGCCAATCTGCGGTGTATTACCTTCCGATAACAGGTGGTGAGCCGATAAAAGTTACAAAAAATACTCCGTCTTATTTCCATGGCTGGTCTCCCGATGGAAAAGAAATGGCATTTATCGGACAACGCAATGGAAATTTCGATGTGTATAAAATATCACGCGAAGGGGGCGAAGAAATTAGATTGACAACTGCCGAAGGTTTGGACGACGGCTCCGAATATACTCCCGATGGCAACTATATTTATTTCAATTCGGTGCGAACCGGAACCATGCAAATTTGGCGCATGAAACCCGATGGATCGGATCAGGAACAAATAACACATGACCAATTGAACAATTGGTTTCCACATGTTTCTCCGGATGGCAAATGGATTGTTTTTATCACCTTTGGCAATGATGTCGATCCCGGTGATCACCCGTTCTACAAACAAGTGTATTTACGTATGATGCCGGTTTCGGGAGGAAAGCCTATAGTTATAGCTTATTTGTATGGGGGACAGGGAACAATTAATGTTCCTTCGTGGTCGCCGGACAGTCGGAAAATAGCTTTTGTAAGCAATTCGGGAGGTATCGAATAGAATTTTCAGCGTGTTGATCGAGGAGGCAGGGGGATTACTCCCCCGCCCTCTCACACCACCGGGCATGCTCTCGCACCCGGCGGTTTCTTTTAATTGTTTAACCTGTCGTAATTTAATGTGAGGTTGTATAGACCCGCTTCATCAAACCGGTTGTTGCTTAATGCCTGATGTGCTTGTGGGCAACCTGACTTGCGCCAGTGTCCTTTACCCGATAGAGCCAATATCCGGCTTTGCCGGCCGTCAACTTCCTGTCTTTCAAGAAAACGTTACAGGGTAATAACCCTCTTGCACTGCTTTAATCTGTAGCACCGAAGTTTCCTGCGTATCCATGAATCGGGATTCTTTAATATACCTTTACATCGCGCGTGGTGAAAGTAGTTAAGCCAACCGCGCATCACGGGTACGAGTTCTGCAATTACTTGTTCGAACTTCATTCCTCTGTTTCGCTTGGTTATACTGCGTACTTTCTCCTTAAAGCGTTCAATGCTCTTCTTTGCTGTGCTTAGGTTGCCATCCTTTTGGATGGTGTAGCCTAAGAATTTGGTTTGATTTACCTCGCAAACCTGACTCTTGTCTTTGTTGACAAGTGGTTTCAGTTTGCTCTCGATAAAGTTGATTACCGACTCCGTGACTCTCTCGCCTGCCGCTTGGCTGCGTACGTAGATGTTGCAATCGTCGGCATATTGAACAAATTTGTGTCCCTCTGCGCTCCAACTCCTTGTCCGGTTCGTCTAAAACTATATTGGATAAGAGTGGGGACAGGGGGTTGCCTTGGGGGGTGCCTTCGGTACGTTGACTTACAACGCCATCAACCATTATTCCACTTTGAAAGTATTTGCGTATCAGTCTCAATAGCGTTTTATCGCCAATGGTCTCTGACAGCCGACACATTAAACGGTCGTGGTGGACGACATCGAAGATCGTTTTCAAGTCCATGTCTAAAACGATACTTCTTTCAGATTTGCAGTCACCTGCAACACCCGTTCGGCTGAGCTCACGGCCGAAGCCTTGCCAATCGCTAACGCTTCCTTCCGACTCGGCGTGTACAAGAACTTGCATCTTGTTAGTAATATGGTAGGCGCGGCATACAAAAAAGTTCCTCAGATGTAGAAAATGAGGAACTCGATCAAAACTATAATATTCGATTCACTATCTAATCGTTCTCGCGACTATAATTTGGAGCTTCGCGAGTGATCATTACATTATGGGGATGGCTCTCCACGTATCCCGCTGAGGTGATACGGGTAAACTTGGCATCGTGCAGTTTTTCGATAGTGGGAGCTCCACAATATCCCATGCCGGCACGCAATCCTCCTACCATCTGATAGATGACTTCCTGCAATGTCCCTTTAAACGGTACACGCGCTTCGATGCCTTCCGGAACGAGTTTCTTGATATCATCCTCAACGTCCTGAAAATATCTGTCTTTCGAGCCTTTTTCCATAGCGGCGAGTGATCCCATTCCTCGATAGGTTTTGAATTTTCGTCCGTTAAAGATAATCGTTTCACCGGGGGATTCTTCCGTACCGGCCAGCAAAGAACCCATCATCACCGACCACGCACCTGCCGCAAGTGCTTTCACAATATCTCCCGAGTAGCGCAAACCTCCATCGGCAATGATCGGAATTCCGGTTCCTTCAAGTGCTTTTGCCACATCATAGATGGCCGAAAGTTGGGGAACTCCCACCCCCGCTATCACACGTGTTGTACAGATCGAGCCGGGTCCTATTCCTACCTTCACCGCATCGGCTCCTGCATCTGCAAGAAATCTCGCAGCATCACCGGTTGCAATGTTTCCAACCACAATATCGATTTGAGGAAATAGTTTTTTTATTTGTTTCAGCATATCGGCCACTCCTTGAGAATGGCCGTGAGCAGTGTCAATCACAATAGAATCTACTTCCGCCTCCACCAGAGCCTCTGCCCTTTCTATTGAATCGGATGTTACACCAATACCCGCAGCTACTCGCAAACGACCCTGTTCGTCTTTGCAGGCAAATGGTTTGTCCTTGGCTTTGGTAATATCCTTATAGGTGATAAGTCCAACAAGTTTATTATTGGAATCCACCACAGGAAGTTTTTCGATTTTGTATTGTTGAAGAATTTCGGCAGCGGCTTCCAAATCGGTGGTTTGACGTGTAGTAACGAGGTTATCTTTCGTCATAACCAAATCAATTTTTTTATCCAAGTCTCGTTCGAATCGCAAATCGCGGTTCGTTACAATTCCTACAAGTCGATTTTCATTATCTACCACCGGTATCCCTCCAATTTTGAATTCGGCCATTAATGCCATTGCGTCGGCAACAGTTTTGTCTTTGGTAATGCTTATCGGATTGATAATCATGCCATTTTCGGCACGTTTAACGGCTCTCACCTGCTTGGCCTGCTGCTCGATGGTCATGTTTTTGTGAATGACACCGATACCTCCCTCTCGAGCTATCGCTATGGCCATAGCCGTCTCGGTGACCGTGTCCATGGCGGCCGACACCATCGGGATGTTTAATGTAATGTTACGGGAAAATTTGGTCGTTAGATCAACGTTGCGCGGCAATACCTGAGAATATGCGGGGACTAGCAACAAATCGTCGAAAGTCAACCCTTCCATTGTGATTTTATCTGCAATAAATGACATAAAATTTTTGCTTTCTGTTTTTATTGCATACAAAAGTAGATATTTTTCGCTTATACCGATATAAGTAGTACGTTAATTTTTCTCTATATCAGGAAGAAAAAATTATATGAGTATAGATAATTTTTATATCATATTTATTGATATTTATTTTTTTGTTCGGTCGAAATAGAGTATTTTTGAAGCGAAAAATAGTTCAAATCATAAAATAGTAAAGAATTATGTCAGTATTAGTTGGTAAAAAAGCCCCCGTATTTTGGGCACCGGCCGTAGTGAACGGTTCGGAAATTCAAGAGAATTTTTCACTCGAGCAATACATCGGCAAAAAATACGTAGTATTTTTCTTTTATCCGGCCGATTTCACATTTGTATGTCCTACCGAAATCATTGCATTTCAAGAAAGAATTGCCGAGTTCGATGAACGAGACACTGTGGTGGTTGCTGCATCTACAGACTCTGCCACGAGTCACTGGAAATGGCTGCAAACACCTCAAAATGATGGAGGAATCCAGGGCGTGAAATACCCGATTGTTGCCGACCACACGTTAACTATCTCAATGATGTATGACGTTTTGGCCGGAGAATTTGATGCCGACGAAGAAGGAAATCCTATCTTCAAAGGTTCGGCCGAAGCCTATCGCGGTCTCTTCCTGATCGATAAAGAAGGAATCGTGCGCCATCAGGTTGTAAACGATATGCCCCTCGGCCGCAGTGTGGACGAAACGCTTCGCATGATCGATGCCTTGCAGTTTACCGAAAAGTATGGCGAAGTTTGCCCTGCAAACTGGCATAAGGGTGAAAAAGGACTCGAACCGACTCACGAGGGCATCGCAGATTATCTTTCTCAGAAACAGTAATTTTTTCTTCTCTAAAGAGACGAACTCGATATCGAGTTCGTCTCTTTTTTTGTTCTGCTATTTTCTCATAAGCTTTTTTCGTGTTCTCTCGCTCGCAAATTTGTCTGTAATTTCTTCATTCTCCTCAATCGGAAAATTAACTTTACCAAATTTCGAGAGATTCAAAGTTACAAATTACAGTTTTCCTTCGTCAAATCCAAGAATATTCGCTATATCTCACAATTGGGCCGTAAATAAATTTTAACTTTTTCGGCGACTATTTTTCTAGTCTTCTTCGTTCAGGGTTTCCCTCGTATTTGCGTCGTACTTGGTTCGAATCAAATTCGAGCGAAATTGTCCTTTTTTGTTCGATCTATTTTAACATCCGATAACTCTGTTGTACGGTTATATTTCCTGTCGTTTCCCACCTGTTGGCAGATAAAGGGGATTGCATTCTGATCACTCTCGTTTTTTTTAAAATCGGAGAAAATCGATGGGAAAAATAGACAAAATTATTCTTGAGATTCAATAAGGGTTTCCAACAAAAAAGAGTGCCTTTTGGGGACACTCTCAGTATGTATGGTTGTATTAGCCCGTAATAACCGAGCACATTAATTATATTTAATTTTATTTATTACTTTTGTATCGGACAAGCTGATCCGATGGTGATATCTTATACCGAAGGATTTCTAAGGGGTTATTA
>Ga0255345_1002150_pt1 | contig 25872 bp, 13 predicted proteins | sample wastewater_treat_6_FD_192415 | JGI IMG/M metagenome (GOLD analysis project Ga0255345, IMG submission 192415) | Wastewater microbial communities from Lulu Island WWTP, Vancouver, Canada - plant20 | ecosystem: Engineered > WWTP > Wastewater > Unclassified | place: Canada: Vancouver, British...
GCGTAACTGCACCAGTTCGTCGGTCACCTGCGCACGCCAGACTTCCAGCGATTGGCGGCGGGCGCGCGCGACCGGCTCGGCACTGCCGGGCAGGCGCATGGCACGGCAGGTGAAGCTTCCGCCTTCCGCCAGACGGTGTGTGATACGTCGCCAGATGTAGGGCGTGTCCGCAAAGCCATGGATGAAGAGCAACGCCACGGAACCGTCACCAACTTGATAGGCGGCGGCATCCGGCAACAGGCCGTCCGGATCGCGATTCGCGCGTTTCTCCCATGCCCGACGGCGCAACCCCACCCAAAGCCGGTGGAGCAGATTCGTGCCGAGCCAGACCGCAACAATGACCAACAGAGTGAAGAGCAGTGAACCCATGGTGGCCAGTTTATCCCCACCCCCAGATCGTCGCAACACAAAACACGCTAAACTCGCATGCCCTCTGTCATCAACCGATTACGGATGATTTGCCTCCGTCTGCTTTTCTATTGTCGGTTTCACACCGATATTGCTAAATTACCTTTGTGACAGAGTGCATAATCTCAAACACACTCACACTCTTAAGTTGCAGGCTCTGTCCGCATTAGGCGCCGCCATGTGCAAATCTTTTTTAAAACGCTTGCTGCCAATCATTGTTTGTGGTTTGTCCGCATACGGGCATGCCGTTCCAACCAAGACCCTGGTGGCCTGGGTCTACCTCGATAACACCACCCAACAGGGCGGCAGCGCATTGACGATCCAACGCGGTGAACAGTTTGACGCCATCGTGTTCGGCGAGAAGGCGGCAGGTAAATGGATGGCGGGCAGCAACTATTTTCGGCGCACTCAGGACGACCAGCAAAGTAATGCCGTAGAAACGGCCGCAGTCGACACCTTGATCCAAAAGAAACATCACCGTGCCCGGAGAAATGCAACAGTTGCTACCGGGGATCAGCGGAGACGCATTGGAACTGGAGATTGTTTTTGCCGCGCAACAAGCTCAGGAGTTCGGCATCAACCTTTTGTGCGACACCAATGGTGATAATGGATTTAAGATCGCTTGTGACACTGTCGGCGGCAATCTAAGCATCGGTTATGTCACCCCGTCTTTTCAGGTCAAACCCGCCAAGGACTTGACCTTGCGGCTCTTCATCGACAGAAGCATGATTGAGGTCTTTGTCAACGAACGCCACGCCGTCGTGGCATGGCACGAGTATCCGCCCAACAACCGGCATATCAGCCTATTTGCCAAAGGCGGCAATCTGCTTGTCAAGAAAGTGACCGCCTGGAAACTCAAGTCGATCTATGCAGGCAATTGCGTGTTTGATTCGGTTGCCACCTCTCATTCTTGTGCCCACTCGCCCAGCATCTCGGCGGCCTGGCAATAGCGTGCAAACACTCTTTCATACTCGACCGAACACGCCGCATCCGGCGCATGCCGGTCTGTCACTGCCGAAGCCTCATCAACAATACCGAAGTCTGTCCATATCCCGGCCCCCACACCTGCAACCGCCGCAGCGCCCAAAGCCGCAGCCTGCTGGCCAGCGCTCCGTCGCTCGACACGGCAGTGATAAACGTCGGCATATATCTGACGCCACAGCGCACTGTTCGCTCCACCGCCGACCAAGATCAGCGGCTCGGCCACCGGCACCAACTGGCGCAAAGCATCCAGCGCGTTGCGCAGTCCAAACGCTACCCCCTCCATCGTAGCACGCAGCAGATCCGCCCGCGTGTGGCGTAACTCCAGATTCAGGAACGCGCCGCGCAAAGCGGGTGTTTTGTCCAGCGAACTGCCGCCCGCTAAAGTAGGGTTGAAGATCACGCCGTTCGAACCGGCAGGCGCAGCGGCGGCCTCCTTGTCCATCAACTTGTAAACGTTCGTCCCCTCTTGCGCCGCGCGTTTGACGAGATCAGCGCACATCTGGTCACGAACCCATGTCAGGGAGGTTCCGGCCGAGAAAATAGCCAAGGCGGACACGTATTGCCCCGGTACGACATGATCAAACACATACGGGCGTTTGCCGATATCCAACAAAGGTTGCGCGGAAGAAACGGCGATCCACGCCGACGACCCCAAGGCATTGTAGGCTTGGCCTTCACGGTACGCTCCGGCACCGAGCGCCATGCAGGCGTTATCCACGCCGCCGGCCACAACCTGCACCGTACGCGGCAATCCCAACTCACGCGCCGCCGCTTCGGTCAGCGTGCCGAGCACACAAGTGGCCGGAACAATCTCGGGCAGGATGTTTCTATCCAAACCGGATGCGGCCATAAGACGGTCGTCATACGCCCTGCTGGACAGATCGTACACGCCGCACCCCGACGCGTAGGAGTGATCCGTGGCCATCACACCGGTCAACCGGTAATTGATGTAGTCCTTGGTTCCAAGCACCTTGTGAATCTGACGAAACATCTCCGGCTCGTGATCATTGAACCACATCAGCTTGAAGATCGAATAGAGTGCAGGCGGGAACCCGTTTCCCGTAAGCATGTACCAATCCTCTTCTGCGACATGCTCGAAAAAATCCGCCGGTTGCTTATCGGGGCGCGAGTCAGACCAGATCGGCACCGTCGCGCGAAGCAAACGCCCCACAGCATCGACCGGCACCACCCCCAGACTGTGACCCGAAATCCCAATCGCACGGACCTCTTGCACTGCCCCTGCGGGAGCGGACGCAAGCAGTTTGCGTGTGCTGGCCACTGTCGCCGACCACCATTCCTCAGGCCGTTGCTCGTGGAAGCCGGAAGCCGGATAGAGCGTCGGGTAGGCGTCAAACCCATCCGCCACGCACACACCCGCCTCGTCATAGAGCGAGGCCTTGATCCCGCCCGTCCCGAAGTCGTACGCCAATAGGTATGCCATTGTTATTCCCCTCGCCGATCATTCGGCTCTCATCCGCGAAACATGGACGCCTTGTCCTCAGCCGCATTGAGGATGGCCTCGGCCGTGCGTACACCGATGCCGAAGCGCCTCGCGCCTGCATCGTACAGCGCCAGCAGTGTCTCAAGATCGCGCACACCGCCCGCCGCCTTGACCCCGCAGTCCTCCCCTACCGTTCGCTTCATGAGCGTCACATTCTCCAACGTAGCACCGGTCGGCGCCCAACCAGTGCCAGTCTTGACCCACGCCGCTCCGGCCTCGGCACTCCACGCACAGGCCCGCATGATCTCGGCATCACTCAGCCAATGACACTCGATGATCACCTTCACCGGCCGACCCTCCGCTGCCTCCACGACTGCGCGCACGTCAGCCTGATAGGGCGCTTGCTTGCCTGCTTTAAGCCAAGCGATATTATTGACCATGTCGATCTCGCTGCACCCCATGCGTACCAGTGACGACGCGGTCTGCGCCTTGGCTGCAGAAGTCTCGGCCCCTCCCGGAAAACCGGCCACACCACCGGTGATCACACCGCTACCCTCCAGACACTCGATCAGAAAGGGCGTGTGAGCCGGCAGCGCGAAAACCGCGATGCAGCCGTATCGCTTTGCCACTTCCGCCGCACGCGTGATCTCCTCCAGCGTGCTGTCCGCGCGCACGGCACTGATATCCATCAGCCTCGCAATCTCTTTCACCGTCATCTCGATTCCTCTCTCCCGAGGTGCTTGCAAAACCCTTTGCTTACAGGCGTGGCACGGGCATCCTGCCCGTGTTTCATGGGCGGGACGCCCATGCCACGAAAGGTTTTGCAAGAGCCTCTCCCATCAGAGCACACGAGGTTCACAGAGCCCGTTTCAAAATCTCCAACAGCTTATCCGCGCTCACCGGCGGGTTGCAGGCGAGCATCCCGTCGGCACCGAAACTCACCTTCCGGACATCTGCGACAATTGCCGGAAGATCCGCCTCAGTGACTCCGACCTGCGACAGCCGTGTCGGGACACCGACGTTATCGATGAACGCGCGGAACGCTGCGAGTCCCTCGTCAATCACCTGCTCCCGCGTCTTGTCACGCGGATCGATCTGCATGACATTCCGCGCGAACGCCTCGTAGCGCTCGGGCTTCAGCGCCTTGAAGCTCTCCATCCAAGCGGGCATCACAAGCGCCAACGATGTGCCGTGGTTGACCTTATGCCGGGTGGTCAGCACATGACCGACTTGATGCATCGGCGTCCAGGCGTCGCCCGGCGATGCCCAGCCGTTGAGCGCGCATGTGGCACTCCACATCAACTCCGCGCGGACATCCGTGTCCATCGGATATTCAAGCGCCCGCGGCAAATTCGCGATCACGGTGCACATCACGCCCTCCTGCCAAGCGTGCAACAGGTCGGATCGATCCTGCCCGTTGAGGTAGATCTCGAGCACGTGCGAAATGGTATCGACCGCACCGCAGGCGGTCTGCGAGGGCGGCAGGCTGCAAGTCAGCTCAGGATCAAGGATCGCGACTTTAGGGTACAGGCAGTCACCCCAGATGTATGACTTTTCGCCTAACTCGGCGTTCGTCACAACGGCACACCGGTTCATCTCGCTGGCCGTGGCCGGAAGCGTCGGCACCATGAGTGTCGGCAGCGCGCGCGTCGGCGGCACGGCTTGGATGTCATCGTGTCGGCTATAGACCATCTTCCACAGATCGTCCTCATAGAAGACGCCCGCCGCGATCGCCTTGGCCGCATCCATCGCGCTGCCGCCGCCGACGCCCACCACGACGTCCGCGTCAATTGATTTGGCCGCTGCGACACCACGCGCAACCATTGCGATCTCGGGATTGGGCTCGACCTCATAGAACGGTACGGCATGAAGTCCTGCATCTGCCAGTTCCGTGCAGATTCGATCCAGTACACCCTGTAAAGCCTTTCGTTCAGCGTACGAAACAACCAGCACCCGTTTGCCGAGCTTAGCCGCTTCCGCCCCCACCTGCTTAATCACTCCGGCTCCGAAGATGACCTTCACCGGATTCTGAAACTCAAATGCATTCATGTCCTTGTCCCCTTTTGAATTCTGCAACACACGTTTTCGACTACTTCATTTGGAATAGCGTACCGGGTTCGGCGTAGTAAAACACCGCAGTCCCCGCACCGACATCGTATCTGACACGCCAGTTCGCAGGCAAGTTGGTCTCCGCGAATGGCCCCGTCAGAGTGCCCGTACAGGTGGCGACCGTGTAGGTCATCTCCGGGTTCAACAATTCGAGTTTTGCGATTTGGAGCGTGAGACCAGTCAGAGACAAGTCGCCGGAACCGACCAAACGGTCGCAAGTGCCGGCTGGAGTTACGTTCACCCTCAGTACGCCGCTCAAAGTCACGTCCGCCACACCCAGCGTACCAACCGCCGTACCCGCAGGCGACAGTAATTCGGTCACCGACAACGTCCCGTTGGAAACCGTTCCACCACCGCTGATGGCCGTGACCTCCTGTACCGCGCCATCAAGATCCAGCACCGCGCCGGCCGCCAACTCAATCCTGCCGGGAATCCCATTTTGCCACTTGTCGCGTAGATAGGCCTCCACGTTCTGTCGTGCCATATTGTCTAGTGCCGTATCGAAGACCAACACCTCGCCGATTTGGCATCTGCCGGCATAGTTGACGTTACCGGTACCGATGCTGCCCAAGGTCAGGTCGGCAGAGCCTCCCGAGTCGACCGAGGTGAACGCTGGCAAGCCTGTCGTTGCATCGGAGACGCCGTTGATGTAAACGTAAGAGCCGCCCGGCACACCGTTTCTCAGCACAGCCGAGTAGACGGTAACCACGTCAACCTCCATACCCTTAACCGACTCCGCCGCATTAGCCGTCGCGATCTGGTAGTAGATATTGCCATTGCGGAAAAGTTGCAAGCGATCCCAGCCGCCGTTGTCGTGCCCCCACAACCCGCCGTTCCCGCTCTCGGGAAGTTGCTTGTACGCGATAACAATCGTCATGTTTGGCATCTCATCGGCATTGATATTCAGCAGACTGGTCAAGCTATCGTCCGCGCCATCGAACTCAACCGCCGGCAACCCGCAGAAGCCCCGCGCGGCGGTTACATAGGTGGGGCGGCGAGAAAGCGTGGCTTGCGTGGCCGGCTTGGCGTTACCACTCAGGTCGCTCCAATAGCCCACGGGGTGCCCCGACTCGGTCACCGCGCCAACACCCGCAGCGTCCGTGAAGAGCGAGGAACGTACAGAGGCATCCAGATGGAGCTTGAGATTCGGTTGCGTCTCGGCCATGAGTTGCACCGACGTCCCGCTCTGAAGCACCGGCGTGACCGGATCCGACGCGCCTAGCCACTTGTTGCGCAGGCGGACCTCCACATTGCGCCGCGCGGTATCGCTAAGCGCCGTATCGAAGACCAGTACCTCGGCGATTTGGCATCTGCCGGCATAGCCGGTGTTGCCGGCACCGATGCTGCCCAAGGTCAGGTCAGGTGTACCGCCTGAGTCGACCGAGGTGAACGCCGGCAAACCAGTCGTTGCGTCGGAAATGCCGTTGATGTAAACGTAAGAGCCGCCCGGCACGTCGTTTCTCAGTACAGCCGAGTAAACGGTAACCACATTGGTTTCCATACCCTTGACCGACACCGCTGCATTAGACGTCGCGACCTGATAGTAGGTACCAACGTTGTAAAAGAGTTGCAAGCGATCCCAATAGCCGTTGTCGTGTCCCCACAACCCGCCGTTTCCATTCTCGGGAAGTTGCTTGTACACGATAACAATCGTCATGTTCGGCAGGCTATCCGGATTGATGTTCAACAGGCTGGTCAGGCTATCGTCCGTACCGTCGAACTCGATCACCGCCTTGTTGTTGAATTCCGCCACATTCGTTACATAAATAGGCCGCCGCACGGTTATTGCCTGTGTCGCGGGCTTACCGCTGTCGCTCAGATCACCCCAATAGCCGACCGGTTGACCGGACGTCGTCACAGCGTCCGAGCCGTCCGCGTTCTGGAAGAGTGTCGACACGTCGGAAGCATCGAGGTGTAACACCAGATTGGCTCCGCCCAGCGGTGAGAGCTTCAGCGTACCCTCCTCGACCGTGGTGACGCCGCTGTACGTGTTGCCACCGCTCAGCATCAGCGTGCCTGCACCCGTCTTCGTCAATGTTCCAGCGCCCGACAGATTCACACCCACACCCACGTCATAGTCGGCGGTATCGAGCGTCAAGCCACGCTCATAGACATGGGCCATGAGGTTGGCGCCGTTGAGAAAGGTCGCGTTGTCCGCGCGCGCCCTAAGTGTACCGCCGTTCAGATGCAACGTATTCACACCACTGGCACCGGCCTCAATCTGAACGACCGAGAGCGTACCGCCGTTAAGGTTGAGGGTTGACTTACTGGCCGTTGAGCCGTGTCCGTTCCCTAGATAAAGCCAGCCGAGACGGCCGTTGCCAGTCGCTGTCGATGAGCCGGTGCCGACGTTGACCGAACCGCCGCTGAGGTTGAGCACCCCTTCGCCATAGGCGGCCGCCAGTCTATTGTCATGGCGCGTGCCCAAGCCCATTGCGTGGCCCACGTTCACCTCGCCACCGCTGACATTCAACACGCCGATCGGCTTGGTCGTGGCGGTACCGTTAGCACCGAGCCGCATGAAACCCGCGCCGGAAGCCATATTGGTGAAATTCAGCGAACCCCCAGCCACCGTGACCGTATTCGATCTTGCATCGTCAACGCCAACAAAATTACAACTGTTCGCGCCATCACCGCCGAAAACGCTCGTGCCCGCATCGGCCGTAAGGGTCAGCGCCTGTGCGTCTTTCAGCAATAGACGGTGGGGAGTCGTGAAACTACCGCCTGTGCCGAAACTCACACTAGCGCCGAATTTTGGCGACCAGCTCGTATCTCGGTAGTTGAACGTCCCGTTCCGCAGTACCGCGCCATCCCCCAGTGTGAAGGTACCGGCCGTCAGCGCTTGCGTGTTGCCGCCCAAATCGAGCGTAGCCGCATTAACCGTAATATCTGCTCCGGTGTCGAGGTGATTGTTACCGCCGATCAGTTCCAGTGTGCCCGCGTCCACGGTCGTGCCGCCGGTATACGTACTCGGAACGGTCAGACGGAGCGTCCCCGCACCTCCTTTGACGAGCCCGGCCACGCCACTGCCGTTGGCGATCACGCCAGTGATTTCCGCCTCCGCGCCCGCACCGCTCGCGTCCACGTTCACAACGCGCGTTGCTCCGTTGAGATTGATCCCGTTCACCAGCGTCAGATTCGTATTTGCGCCGAGTCCATTGAGCACCAGCGCGCTGGGGTTGAACTCCGTTGTGCCCCAGGACAGTGTCTCGCCCGCGCCTCCCACATTGACCGTGAGCGGCACGTCCACCGCGCTGAACCCAGCCGGAAAGCCTGCCATGATCGTGACCTGACCGGCTCCCTCGCCGAGTGAAGGGGTCAGGACACCGCTTACGGACGAGAGCGTAGCGTTGCCCAGCGTCACATTGGTTGCCGCGGGCAGACCAGCCCCGAAGTCGCCCTGCAGGATGCCGCCAAGCGCAAGCACACTGCCGGGACAGGTGTTACCCCCAGTGATTGTCAGCGCATTCGGCCCGGTCTTGACCAGCCTCGCAACCGTCGGCAACGTGAACTGGCCGTTGTACGTGTAATTGCCTGCCGTGGTGTCGAACCCGAACCCCGTTTCCGGCCCGTAAATCCCCGTCGCGAGCAATGTGTTGATCGCGTCCGTCGTCCAACTGCCCACGCCGACCGACAGCGCGGCACCCGGTTCCAGCAAGACCCGACCCGCCGCGGCATAGCCCGGGAGTGCGTCTTCTATGGTGACCGCCAAAACGCCATTACTGATCACCGTGTTACCCGTGTAACTGTTCGCACCCGAGAGCGTCAGCACAGACTCCCCGTCCTTGACCAACGAGCCGTCGCCGGAAATTGCACCCGAATGGCCGAGAAAGCCCGAACGATTGACCAGCAGCGTCACGTCGTCATTAACCAAATTCACCGCGCTGACACCTGTTCCCAACGTACCTGCCGCGCCGCCGTCACCGACCTGCAATAGACCGTTGGAAACCGTGACCGCACCATTGAAGCGGTTATCTGCGGCCAACACCATCGTACCGACACCCGCCTTCACGAAGCCTGCTGATCCGTTGTTGTACCTGTTGATCAGCGGCGCGGAGACCGTCAGTGTGCCACCGGTGACGTCAAAAAGATTGTTGTCGACATGCACGCCATTGTACGTACCGCCCATCGTATTGATGGTAGCCGAACCGCCCGCCGTCACGGTATCTGTGAATTGAAACGCTTGATAACCATCATACGCCCCGCCCGTGGTCGTGAGGGCGCCCCCTTCCAGATTGACAGGTCCCAGCACATTGAAGGTGCCGTTATTCCTGATCGCTCCCCCGCTTTTCACGTTGATCGTCACAGGCGGTTTCACGCCCGCAATGCCGAACACATCGTGAGACAAGAACGAAAGCGCCGCGCCATCTTCGACGGTGATCGTGCGCGGTACGAGTAGATGCCCCAGTGCACTGTTTGTCGGAGCGCGAGAACTCTGTCCCGCTTTCGCGGCAAGCGTGCCTTGCGCAATCGTGATGTCGCCATCAAACGAACTGTTAAGAGACGAGAGTGTCAGTGTACCTGTTCCCGTTTTGGAGAAATCGACCGTGCCCGCAAGCGGGGCCGCAATCGTCGCGTTCGTGTTCACAGTGAAAACCGGCGTACCCGAAAGCGTGAGCGGCCCGCCCGAAAGAGTATATGCACCCGTCACATCCGCATTGAAAAGTAGCCCGCCGATAGTGACACCGTCTGCATCAACGGTCACGGTTCCGGCGGTACCGCCAACACCGAACGCGGCGGTATCGCCGCCAGTATTGTCCCATGTGGTATGAACGCCACCTGCGTCAACCCAGTTAGCGGCCTCGGTATTCCATACGCCCGAGCCGTCCTGCGCAGCACCCGTGGTATTGGTGCTCCACGTATACGTGTCCGCCTGAAGGCCGCCCGCCAACAGGACAGCCGCTACCGGCGCAATCATTCGCGGCACCATCCGGTAAACACATCGGCTGTTGTTCATCTGCTGTATACCGTACATGACGATTCTCCCCTTTGCGGGTGCCTCCACTGAATCTCTCCGTCTTGAGCGAACGCTCGGCTTCCCGCATGCAAAACATTCACTTCCGCGTGTGCATACGAACACCATTTCCATTTTGAGAATACAGTGCCACAGGCACGTCCCCCGCGCAAGCAAAAAGTAATGCGAATGATTGTTCCCCCCCCCATCCGATTTGGTAAGCTGACCCTGTGAGCAATCCTGTTTTCATAACAGCCTGTGACGATTATGAAAGCGCGCTGGAACCGGCGCTGGATCGGATCATGGAGATGACCGGTTGGCTCGCCGAACCGACGTTGGCAGGACGACGTATATTGGTCAAACCCAACCTGCTGACCGACCGCGCACCCGAGCAGGCGGTCACTACCCATCCAGCGCTCGTGCGGCAGGTGATCCGCCGCTTGAAAGCGTGCGGCGCTCACGTCACGGTCGGCGACAGTCCGGCCAGCGCCGCCAATCTGGCTCGCGTGTGGGAGCGTTCCGGAATCGGCGCGGTATGCGCCGAAGAAAACGTTCCCCTGATCGCTCTCGAACACGCCGGCGCCGAAACCTTCACGCGCGACGGGTTCACCTTTCCGATCGCCCGTCCGGTACTTGAGGCCGAACTGATCGTCAACCTGCCCAAAGTCAAAAGCCACTCGCTCACCCTGTTGACCGCCGCCGTCAAAAACATCTACGGCACAATTCCGGGCTATGCCAAGACCGCCCTGCACCGCCAATACCCCAAACCCAAAACTTTCGGTCGACTGCTGCGCGCACTCTGGGAGGTGATGCCCCCTTGCTGGACACTCGCCGACGCGGTCATCGGCATGGAGGGGCAGGGTCCCGCCAACGGACGGCCGATCCCGCTCGGCTTTCTCGCTGCATCCGCAGATCCTTTCGCGCTCGACCATGCTTTGTGCGGGATATTGCGGATCGATCCGCGCCGCATCCCCTATCTGGATGCGCAAGCCGCAAGCCCGGAGCCGCTCGGCGATACAATCTCCGCCCCGTCATTCGAAGTGCCAGCAGGAGGCCACCTGCTCTCTCTCGTGCCGGAATGGCTGATCCGGCGCACCGGGCGCATCGTGTGGGTGCGGCCGGCCTTCACACCCGCCGCTTGTATCCGTTGCGGCCTGTGCGTAAAAGCCTGCCCGGTTCAGGCCCTCACCCTACCCGCCGACGCATCCGTTCCGGCTCTGGACACGCAACGCTGTATCAGTTGCAGTTGCTGCCACGAAATCTGCCCGAAGAATGCCGTCCGCATGACCCAATCCCCCATCCTGCGCTGGTTCCAAGTGTTCAGGGGCATCGATGATGAGAAGTGAGTGCGGCGGCAAGCGGCATTCCGCGCGACGCCGCTTTTTGAGCAGGAGTGCGGTGGCAAGGTGGCGCGCAAAAGCGGTGCCGCGAACCACGCTTCGTCCCTACACTTTGTCGCATACACTTCGTCGTTTACACTTCGTCCAAACACTTCGTCGTCGGCGCAGTCGACTAGGTGTGGCGACTAAGTGTATTCGACTAAGAGTGGAGACTAAGAGTGTGTTTCCGCGCGTGGCGCGGAGAGAAAGCGGTGCCGCGACCCGCGCACAGAGCGGCTCTTGTCACCGCACTCCAAATTTTTCCGCCGTGCCGTGCGCACAACCTTTATGCGCCCGCGCAGCGGGAAATCATGTCTAAAAAAACGTATCCCCCCTTTTCGCCAGAAACGCACGATCTTCGCATCCCCTGTCACTAACCGATTACCCAATCACTAACCAATCACGTTGCCTGTTTTCGTCCGGCTGTGGTACAGTCTGTCCCGTGAGACATTGCGTGAGGAGCATGAGGAGAGAGGGTTCAGAATCGATGCGAATCCTTGACGAACTCAAAGGCGAGATCTCTCGTTCTGTTGTGCTGGCGGCGGTTACGCTAGCAACCGCCGCCGTATGTGCCGCGTCCGGTGCCGGCAAATGGCCGGGGACGGTCGAGTCGTGGCTTGTGAGCGGGCCGTGGCCAAGCTACCAGGGCGACGGCGCGGGTGCGCTTGACACCGACTTCCTTGATCTTGAGGCGGACGCCGTGCCGGTAAAGGGCATGAAGGCGGAGAGCACGTTCATCGCCGACAAGGCGAAGCTCATTGCCGGCATCGGGTCCGTCAACGAATGGGGATTCAAGGAGACCAAGACCTTCGACGCCTCCTGGCGGCAGATTGACGCCGACGCGCAGGGCATCGTGACCCTGGATGGCGTGTTCAAGCCGATCGACGACTATTTCGCCGCCTATGCCTGCTGTTATGTGGCGGTGCCCGAGGCGGTTGATGCCCGGCTTGCGGTGGGGTCGGACGACGACCACAAGCTCTGGCTCAACCTCGCGCAGATCGGCCGCCGCGCGTCTTCGCAGGGCATCACGCCCGGCGAGTTCAAATACGACGTGCGCCTTTCCGCCGGTGTCCACCGCATCCTGCTCAAGGTGGTCGACCGCACCCAGAGTTGCGGGTTCACGCTGGCGGTGACCGACCGCGAGGACAAGGCCATTCCGGGCGTGCGGTTCTTCACCGACCCGGGCGGGCATCGTCTCGTGATCGAAGACCAGAAGGCGGCGGAACGCACGCCAGAGAAGCTCCGCGCCGCGAACGCGGCGCTCGATAAGGAACTGGCCGAACTCAACGCGCGTCTGCCGGACCTCAAGAGCCGACAAAAGGAGCTTGCCGCTAAGGTCGCCGCCGCAGAACGCACGCTCGCCGTCGCGTATGAGCGCGTGGAGGAGAAGTACGCCGAGCAGCATGCGCGGGAGGCGGCGCTGGGGGCGAAGTCCTCCGACGATCCGCTGCCGTCGGCCCCTGCGACGCGCCGCCGACTGTGCATCAACGGCGAGTGGGACGTCTCGGCGGACGGCGGCAAGAGCTGGGAGCGCCGCCCCGTGCCGATCGTCTACATTGACCGCTACTTCGCCGCCGGACGGTATCCCGTGGCGCGCACAAAGCCGAAAACGCCCTGGTGCGCCTACACCAACCTCGCCGGCTTTGCCGACTTCAAGGTCTCGGACACGCTCTTCGGCGACCACAACCGTTCGTTGCGTCTGCGCACCACGTTCGACTGGGATGGCACAGGCACGGTCAACTACGTTTCGGAGGGCATCATCGGCGAAGCGAAGTTCTTCTGCAACGGCACGCCGTGCGGCGAGTACTGCGGGCGCATGGGCATCGTGACCGTGCCGCTGAGGGGTGCGGTGAAGGGGTGCAACACGCTCGAGATCGAGTTGAAGTGGGCCTGGTGCCAACAGCATCACAACACGGACGGTCTGCTGGGCGACACCTTCATCGACTACGTTTCGCCCGTGCGGGTGAAGGATGTCTATGCGAAGCCATCCTGGCAGCAGTCATCCCTCTGTACCGAGATCGAACTCGTCAACGAAAGTGCCGACGCGGTCGAGGCCGAGGTACGCGCGTATGCGGTCAAAGACGGCCGCGTGCGTCTTGCGCTGCCCGTGGCGAAGGCGACCGTCGCGCCGGGCGGCGAGGCGAAGGTGGAGCCTGTGGCGCGCTGGGCCGATCCTGTCCTGTGGGGCATCGGCGGCGAGTACGGCGAGCCGGAGATGTACGATCTCGTCACCGACGTGATGGTGGACGGTCGTATTGTGGACCGCCATGTACAGCCGTTCGGCTTCCGCGAGTTCTGGGTACACTACACCGATTTCTTCCTCAATGGCAAGCGCATCATCCTGCAGGGCGACACCGGCCACCCCGGCATCAGCACGGGCCGTCGCCGCGAGATCACCTGGGATCTTCTGCGCCGGGACGGCATCAACACCGTACGCTACCACGACAGCGATTTCTGGAGCATCAACGCGGCGCGGGCCGCTGACCGCATGGGCATGCTCTGCTACCTCCAGATGTATCCCGTGCTCCATCGGCGCGCGCTGAAGAAGCCAAGTGCGGACAACTTCGAACCCTTCGAGGAATGGGAGAAGACCGAGGAGCACGCCTTTAACCTCGCCAACTACGAACGCTGGTTCCGCGCCTTCCGCAACTCCCCCAGCGCCGTGATCTGGAGCACCGACAACGAGATCTTCACCCAGGCGTGGGATACTGCGGGCAAAGCCGAATTCAACGTGCGCAACGACCGCGTGGGCGCACTCTACGGGCAGTTCATGAAGAAGCTCGACCCGCAGCTCGTCATCACCCGCGACGGTGACGTGGGCACCTGGGGTTCGAAGGGGCGTTGGCACGAGGAGCCGCCCTGCGATACCGCGAATTACCACTATCCCGATTTCAATGTCGAAACCTGGGTGCGTGACTGGCAGCGCGTCTACGAATGGCGTCCCGCCGTGTTCGGCGAGACCCTCTACACGTCATACGGCGCGTGGGACAACTGGGTGGGCGCGAAACCCGAAGTCGTGCGCAAGAAGGCCCTGCGCGTGCGGCGCATCGCCTCTCTCTACCGCGAACTCGGCGTGCCGGGGCAGATCTACATGGGCCTTTCCAGCGACGGCTTCATCGGACGTGACGACACCGGGAAGGGCAATCCGCAGGGCATCACCGAAACGATGTTCAGGAACTGGCAGGAGAACGGTGTGCTGCCGCCGGGTCAGGCAACGGACCAGTTCCCTTGGCTGCGCCTCGACTGGCCGGCGCTTTCCGGCAGCGAGTACCGTCCGATCGCGGCCAGAGTCATCGGGCACAACTGGACCTACGGACACGATGCGATCAACGCCTACGATCCGCGTTATCCGTCCCATGTGCGCAACGCAGTGAACGACGCCTACCGCGATTCGCTCATCCCGCAGGCGCCGCTGCGTCTCGGCCCCGACGCCGAGGTGATCGTCGAGGCCGCGCCCAACCAGGATGTGTGGGCCGTCTCGCCCGACGGGGCGCGCACGATCGGCGTGCGGGCGGACGCGAAGGGCCGCGCCTGGTTCCGATTCATCGAGCCCGGCCGCTGGACATTCCGCGCTGGTGACGCCACGCGCACGGTCGAGCTTGCCCCTCGTGGCGACAAGGTGCTGAAGCCCGGTTTCGCGCCGATAACGACGATCAAGTTATCGATTGGAGGTCGAGATGTTTAAGGTTGGTTTTGTGGTTGTCGTACTGGCGATGGCCGCCGTGGCCGACGAGGCGAACGAACTCTACGAGCGGAACAAGGAGTTGAGGCGTGATGTCGCTGCGTTGCGCACCGAGGTGAATGCGCTTGCGGATGAATGCGTACGCCTCGAAAAGACGGCGGAGACGTTGACGTTGACAGCCGAGCTGATGGACGGCAGGCGGCGCACGCTGCCGAAGCTGGTCGAGGAGATCGTCGAGACCGTGGCGGAGTTCGAGACCGATGTCGAACGTGCCATCGTAGTGCCGGAAGGCGGCAAGCGGTCGGTCGTCCATCGCTGGCTCGGCGACAAGGTGAGGCCGGGCAGCAAGTACCGCTTCGAATGTATGATGAAGGCAGAAGACGTGAAGGGATGCGAGCACATTAAGTTCGGCGGTTTCGTGGGCGTGACGGGGGGCAGCACCCAATGGCCGAGTTCGTCTGTTGGCGCCGGAACGTTCGACTGGCGCAAGGTGTCGTTTGACTACCTCGTGCCCGCTGGCGGCAGATTCACGCTGCTCTACGGCATCGAAAGCGGTTATGGCAAGGTGTGGGTGAAGGACGTCAAGGTATTCCGCATCAGCACGTCTGATCATAGCCTGACCCAAACACCCTACGCTTCCGGCACATCTGAACCATTGACAGGTGGTGTGGAATAGGTAATAACATGATGTTGTAAAAGAGGTCTCGCGGCACCCCCGTAGAGGAAAGGAGAAACTGACAATGACGAATTCAGCATTTGATGGAAGGCCAAATGCGGGAAATCCGCACGTACGGTTTGACGGGGGGAATGGCGCAGCGGCGAAGCCGAGACGCGCGTCCCGACTCCACAAGACGAGATCAGTGGTGATGATCGGCTGTGCCATGACGGCTTGGGGCCTGTGGGCCGGAACGATTGGCCTGTGGACCTTTGATGGCACGCCGGGAAGTACGGTTGCGCTGGGAACCACGTTTACGAATAAGATCGACGAATCGACGTTTCCACTTCAGTCCGTGGACCGGTACGGCACGGCGGAAAGTACGGGCAAGCTTTCCACCTTTGTCACGCCCTATGGCGAAGAAAGTGCCGCCTACTACAAGCCGGCGCGCGTGGGGACGGAAACGCCGCTCGGAAGCGCGTATCACATCGCCGGGGCCGGTTCAAATTCGGGGTGTCCGCTTTATCTCTACGACGAAAACGGTGCGCTCAATCTGCAGACGTTCACGCTGGAGTTCATCGTGAAGTTTTCAGGCACTCCCAATGCTTGGGCGATGGTCGCCTCGCGGAACTACCATTATTTCGGCGCAGGACTGGGAACGTACTACAATGGGCTTTACGTGAGGGATGGTTGGAATTGGGTGTTCCACTATTGCTGCCAGACAAACGAGAGCGGTGCCGTAGGATATGGCGACATTAATCTGGGTGCCAAGAATCTGAACGACGGCAAGTGGCATCATTTCGCCCTACGCGTGAACGGGACAGAACACAAGGTGTCGTGCTACATCGACTATAAGCAACTGCCGACGGTCGGGGATCTGCCGGGACCGCTGGCCTACGATTACACCGACGGTGATGTGGTGGAACGCAACCCCTGGATCTTCGGCAACCATCAGGTTTACAGCAACTATTCCTGGGCTGGAGACTTCGCTGCGATCCGGCTCTCGGATGAGCATGTCGTGGTGAAGAACACTCTGCGTCTCGGGACGACTTTGGCGGCGGATGAGCAGACGCTGTTGTGGCTGCCGCTGGACACCGACTTCGGCGCTCTGGCTTGTGTGAACGAACAGCCCACGAACGGCACTTTCGGTGCAGGCGTTGAGACTGCTTTGGCAAACGACGTGGTGGCGTTCACGAACTTGATGGCGAATGTACGCCCCGTGGACGGCAACCACAAGCGTCTGCGTGCGGACAACAAGGGGTGCCTCGCTGTGAAGGGCGGGTACGTGGATCTGGCGCTCAAGCCATACATGCTCGACGTGCCGAATGCAGTGACGGTCGAGTTCTTCCTGAACGCCAGAGAGTCGGAAATCGTTCGGGGCAGTTGGCTGGCATTCCTAGCCTGTCGGCACGATGCGCAGTATGGATCAGGCAGCTACTACGGTAATCGACTGCCGTTCGTCTTTCAGGAAAACGGAGCGGGCGCAATGTACTTCCGTGCGGATACGCTGGAGACGACCTCTTGCGCTGTCAGCAGCACCCCGCAGATCTTCGACGGAACTTGGCATCATGTAGCAATGACCATCGAACAGATGGCGGACAATCAACATAAGCTGACGGGGTATGTCGATTACCAGCCGGTTGGGACCTCGACAATGGGCGGGTGGACGACGTTGGAGGACTACCACTTCCTGCGCATCGGGCAGAAGGACAAGACGTACTCCATTTTCCTCATCGACGAGTTGCGTATCTCCAAAGGCGCGTTGGGAGTGGCCGATTTTTTAAGGTTGAAGGGCCTGGCCGGCACGGCCGTGTTGATTCGCTGAAGGGCCCCGGCGGAACAGCGCGGGAACGCGCTCGGACAAACGAGCCATTGAATCTGGCGGATTGGTTCACGCCGGGAGAGGACATCCGTGTGACGGGACGTCTGCCCGAAGGCGTGACCTGCAGCGAGGATCGACAGATCGTCGACGGACGCGCCACCTACACCTTCGTGTTGGCGAACACGGGAACACAGGTGGCTTGCGTGGACGAACAGGCGTTCGGCGTGGTGGTGCCGATCGACGGCGTGCTCGCGGGCACGCGGCACAATACGGCGCGGGCCGCGATCTGGCATGTGTGGTGCGGCGGCGAGACGGCTTGGCTCTACGCATGCCACACGCACGGGGTGGGGCCCGTGCTGAACATGAACCTGCTCAAGGGATCCGTGGGGAGCTATTCGCTCCTGTGCGATGCAACGACGGCGGCCACGGGGGCACATTCACGCGGAGTACCGGTACTGCATGCGAGTAGACGGACGCTGGCACCGGGAGAATGCATAGAGTTGGTGTTCCGCCTCGAGGCCGCACAGAAGCGTCCCGATCGCGACCTCTTCGACTTCCCCGGCGCGGTCGTCGTGAACGCGCAGCCATGTTCGGTATGGATGGGCGAGTCGGTGGACGTACAGGTACAATCGGCCATCGGCGTGACGAACCATGTGGTGACGCTGGATGCACCCGGTGAGCAGGTGATACCCGTCGAGGCCGCTGGACGCCAGACTTTCGTGCGCGTGAACGCGCTGCGTCCTTTGCGTGAGATACTGGAAATGCGTGCACGTTACATCGTCGAGAAGCAGCAGTGTAGCAAGGCAGGCGATCAATTGGACGGCGCTTACATCATTTACGACCGCGCGACGGAGAAACAGGTCTGTGCGTCAGGCGAGAACGACCATAATGCGGCGCGCGAACGTCTCGGCATGGGGTGCGTGGTGGCCCAGGCCGCCCGCTTGACAGACAACGCCGTCTTGCATACATCACTGGAGCGGCATCGCGCCTTCGTGCTGCGTGAGATATTCGACACCGAGACGGGAGAAGTTTTCAACGGCGTCGGACGCAGCAACGCGCACGAGCGGCGCTACAACTATCCCTGGATGGCCGCGTACTGGATCGAATGGCACAAGCTCACGGGCGGAACCGTATATCTCGACTACGCCGTGCGGATCGTAGACCGGTACTATGACGTGTTGAACGGTGCTGCACAGGAATCGCACGGGACCTTCCTGCCGGAACTCGCGAATCTGCTGGAGAAGATCGGGAAGACGGAGGATGCGAATCGGATGCGCGGCCATCTGGTGGGTCAGGCGGAGAACATCCTCTCCCGCGCCGGACGGTCCGTTTCCGGCGAAGTGGCGCTCACAGGGGCGATGCCCGCCATGCGAATCACGTTCCTCGCACAGGCGTATCTGCAGACGGGCGAACGGAAGTATCTGGATGCAGCGCTGTCCGACGTGCCGCAGATGCAGGCGTATCTGGCCCGACAGCCGGACTACCGCAGCAGCATGCAGAATCCCCGTTGGTGGGATGGCTTCTGGTTCGGCAAGTCGCGCCTTTACGGCGACACCATGCCCCAGTGGTGTGGTGCCGCCGTGGGCGAGGCCTTCTACTGGCTGGCGCGTGCGGATGGTCGAGAAGAAGACCGGCGCAACGCGCGCGAGAACCTGATGGGGCAACTCTGCGCGTTCTTCGTGGACGGTTCCGCTTCCTGTGCCGGGTACGCTTTCGCCACCGCCACGTTCACGCGCGAGAGCGGGGCCTACAACGCTTTCATGAGGCCCGGCACCTATTCGGGCAATTACTGGGACGACTGGGCCAACGACCAAGATTGGTCGCTTTACTACGCCGTGAAGTACCTTGAGTTGGAGGACGAATGAATCGGATCCCAATAGTGGGTGTCGCCTTTGTCGCGACGATGATGGTGGGAGCGTCGGTGATCGGGGACGAAATCGAAGCCTTTTCGATGGTCACGCACGATGGACGGCGGATGGTGAGCCGCGACGGCGGACAGACGTTCGAGCTTGTAGCGACGAATACACTTCCGTCGAAAGTGCCGGCGGCGCGTCCGTGGCGGCTCTACGTCGTCAAGGCGACGCATACGGACATCGGGCTCCACAATCCGCAGTACATCCAGCGCCACGGCACCGTGAAGCGTCTCGAGGACGCAATGCGGCTTGTGGACACCGATCCGCGTGGAGACGACGACCCCGCCGCCTATCGGTATGTGGCGGAGGGCACCTGGTTCTGGGAGAATTATCCGATGGATCGCGGCGTGGCCGCCGCCTGGAACGTCATCTCGAACTATGTGCGTCGCGGACGTATCGGGATTGGCGCCACCTGTGCGGGCAACCACACACATGTCTACGGCCCCGAGGAACTGGCGCGATCGACGCATGCGAAGCGGCGTCTCGCCAAGATCTGGGGCGTTGATTCCCGCACCATGCTGATGAGCGACAATCCGGGCATGAGCTGGTCGATCGTGAAACCCTACGTGGAGGCGGGCATCGAGAACTGCCTCTTCTCGCCCAACCAGTGGAATCCCCATCCGTCCACGATCTGGCCGTGCGACCGGTCGAAGGAGGCCGCGACGTGGAATCCGGACGCCGGCGGCGGCGGGAACTACATCGACGTTCGCTGGGATTCGAAGCGTCCGATGGTGTTCTGGTGGGAGTCGCCCGACCGTTCGGCGAAGATGTTGGTGTGGACCTCCACCCAGTATGGTTATGGCATGTCGGCCTTTGGCGTCAATCCTCGTGGCGCGCGGAAAGATGTGGAGCAATGGACCGCGCGGCAACTGGCGAAGATGGAGAAAAGGTATCCGTACGACATCTGGCTCGCGGCGAACTACACCGATGACGAACCGGCGAACCGAGCGTTTGCGGACTTCGCGGCCAAGTGGAATGCGAAGTGGGCGTGTCCGACATTCGTGACGGTGGGACGTCTGGAGGAGCCGTTCGACGAGTTGAAGCGCCGCTTCGGCGACAAGATCGAGACCATTCGCGGCGAGATGACGAGCGGATGGCTGCAACATGTGGTGTCGGCGCCCGAACTCCTGTCGGACAAGTTGAATGCCGAACGTCGTCTGGCCGCCGCTGAAACGCTGTGGCGTGCCGATCCCAATCGCGACGCTTCTCTCAAGATCGATTTCGAACACGCTTGGGAATGTCTCATTCTAAATGATGAGCACTCCTACGGCACAAGCGGCTATCAGGGACGGCGCGTCTTCGAGACCTGGATGCAGCATCGCGACTGGATCGAACGGGCAGATGCGTTTGCGAGCAAAGTACTGGCGCGGTACGGCGTTCCCCGTGAACCGGCGGCCCCCACGGGAACCGTCGAATGTGCGCTCGGAAAGATGACCGAAAACCGCTTTTATCGCGTGGTAGTGAACGACCGCGGCGAAATTCTCTCGATCTACGACAAGGAGCTCGGACGCGAACTTCTCAGAGCGCCCGCGAACAGGCTTCTCTACACGCGCGACAACCACAAGACCTGGTGCGATGAGGAGCTGCTGGGCGCAAAGATCACGCGTCGGGTGAGTTTGCCGGCGGATGCGAAACGTATCGACATTGAGAATCGGTTCGAACATGCGCACGATCTTTTCAATACGAGTCGTTACAAGCGCTTTGGCTATATCGGATTCCCGTTCAAGGTACCGAACGGCCAATTCAAGGCGGCGCTTGGCGGAGGAGAGGTGATCGACCCCTATCGCGATCAGAGTGGGTACGCGACGGACGCATACGTAGCGTCGCGCGACTGGTGCGCGGTGGAGAATGGTATATTCGGCGTGGCGCTGCTGCAGCGCGACACGCTGCTCATTGAGTTCGGGGAGATCCATCCTGACAAGACGTGTTTCACCGGCGTGCCGCCGTCCGGTTCGCAGACGCTGTATTCCTATGCGTTCACCGATTGGCTGCAGATGCACCAGCCGGACGGGGATTCGATTTCCTTCACGTTGCGTTACGCGATCACGTCCTACGCGGGGACCTGGGAGTCGGCGCGGATAAAGGAACGAACCGAGACGTTCGTCAACCCGTGGCGGCGGTCGCGGGGTGACACGCCCTATCAGGTAGAACCAGGCGACACGGCGGAGACGGCGGCCCATCGCCGTCCGTGGACCGGCTTGCTGGAGAAACCGCGAGCAGGACATGGCGAACTCGACGGACAACTCTATCTGCTGTGGTCGGCGGAACTTTCGCCGGACTTCGATCATTATGAACTGTATCGCGACGGTCAGTTTATTGCAAATGTCACGAACGAGGCACCGGACGGCATTCCGTACCGGATTGCCCGCTACGTCGATTTAGGGCTCGGTTCGCATCAGACGTATTCCTACACGCTGCGGAAGGTCTGGAAGGACGGTCGCAAGGATGCGTTCAGCGAACCGTTTACGGGGCTCACGCGCGCGGTCTTCGATGTCGAGGCGATCGAACGCGAGGGCGTGCGCGTAGAGATCAACCGCCGAGGCGCCTATGTCTCGGGTTGGACGGCGGACGGGATGGACGAGGTGTTCTTCCGGCCGGAACGGGCGAACTGGGGCGAAGAGGAAGTGCACGGTGGCGTGCCCATCTGCTGGCCGTGGTTCGGACGGCGCGAAGGATGCCCCAAGCACGGGCTTGCACGATATGCCACCTGGACTCTGATGGAGAAGATCGGCAAGCATGCCCAGAAGTGGCGGCTCGTGTCGAACGAGATGACACGACAGATATGGCCGCATGAGTTCCGCCTCGACTACGTCGTGTCGGCGCCGTCGGCGAACCGGCTTGCACTTGAGTTCACGGCCACGAACACAGGAAAGGAACCGTTCGAAGCGGCCGGCGGGTTCCACCCGTATTTTCGCGTAGCCGATTCGCTGAAGGTGATGGTCGACGATAAACCGATCGGGACGACGCCGTATCTGGTGTCCTTCCCTGCGGACGGAAGGTCACATACGCTAACCGACGCAATCACGGGGCGCGTGATCACGCTTAAGGCGGAAGGAACCGACGGATGGATTGCATGGAATCCGGGCGTCGAACGCACGCCGCTCTGCGAAACACTCGGCCCGGATGAATGGAAGCACTTCTTCTGTGTTGAACCGTACAATGCCCAACCATACGTACTTCGTCCTGGTGAAAGTCGGAAAACCAAACTGGTCATTCACGTGAACAACTGAAGATTGTCACCAACCGATTACGTTTTTTTAACGCACGCCCTTGACACGCCGCCCTGCTCAATGGTATAAATTTCCTCGTTTTCAGACGGTGCGGGCGCTTAGCTCAGTTGGTTAGAGCGCTACTTTCACACGGTAGAAGTCACAGGTTCGAATCCTGTAGCGCCCACCATTAACTCTCGAATCGAATGTCGCCGAAAAATTCTGGTCGGTGATAATCCGGTGTCGGCGTGTCGACCGGGCGCCATGTCACGTAATGTTTGACGGACGCCCCGCTGTTGCACTTGAAGGCGTTCGCCCGCGCCGTGCGGCCGCTCAGGCCGCTCAAGGCGTCAAACGCGAAGCAGGCGATCGGCACGCGCGTCGTCAACGTCCATGTGACATCCCCCACCCGTTCGGCGAACGGCTCGCGTCCCAGCGAGGTCTCGATCTCCAGCCGTTGCATCAAGGGCAGTGGCACAAAGCGTCGGTCCGCGCGCCCCGGCCCATATCCCATGTGCGGCGTACCGATGCAGTTCATTTCGAGGTTGTAGTAGGCTTTGTTGTCGAACGAGACAAAAAACTCAACGCAACTGTCCATGTACACATCGCCATGAATGCGCGTCTGCTGCCCCAATACACGGGACTCACGCACCTTGAACCCTAGCCACAGTTCGTCACCGGCGTGGCCAATGCGGAACGAGACCTGCGGGCACTCCGGATACTGTTGCGGCCAGTTGACGCACGCCACGCGGTTTTCGGACGTCTCGGCATTCAGGCGTTCAGCGATGTCTGTCAGGTTCATACCCGGCACAGCACTAAACTTTTTTACCAACAGAGGTTCCATACTCTCTCTCCTGTCTTTTTTATCGTGGGGTCACGGCGTTTCCACACGCCGCGCTGTAAAAGTCAGTGTGTAGCGATCGCCCGCCTTGCATCGTCCGGACACGGGCAGCAGCGCAAAACGGTCAGTCACCAACGCTTCTCCACTGGGTTCGCACGAAACGTCGGCGATATCGCACAAACGGAAGGGAAACAGGACGGCCAACGGTCGGCCGCCCCACTTGGGATCTTCCCACACGCCGTCCCGGCGGACGGTCGCGGTCAACGCCCAGCGCTCCCCCCGCTGCGTCAAGACCGTTTCAACCGCCGCGCCTGCAACCGGATAGCGCGCCGCCCAAGCCGGATCGCCGTAAAACGCGACGGTGTCACGATCCCAAAGCAGACCGAGTTCATCACGCGCACGCATGGGGTGTCGTTGGCAAAAGACCTTGACGCTACGGTAGTCGTCTGATTCAGGTTGTGTCCGCAACGCGTTCGGGAAGCGCCGTTCCATCTCATGCAACAGAGATTGGTTGTTCAGGAAAAATGCCTCGCTCAGCGTCAGGCGTCCATCCTCGAACAGCAGGCCCGTCCCCCACCCCATGTACCCGTAAAACGTGACCGCAGTATAGCCGATCATCTGCGCGACACCTCCGCTATGCAACCACGCGGTGGTCATGCAATCACGCGTATCGATATGGCCGATCAAGCAGTTGCCCACCGGCAGATAAACCTTGGGATTGGGCGACTCAAACGGGTGCCGCGTGTTGTCGGTACTCACCGCATAGAGTGCGCCGCGTTCATGAATCACCGCACCTCCCGGCAGGTTGTAGGCGATCTGCCAATCCCGTTCTGTAGCGTGGCCGCTGGTGTAAAAGACATCGACCGGCATCTCGCGGAATGCCTGCGCCAAGGCGCGCGCGGCATCCGGCGTCACGTTGCGGTGCTCGGCGGCGACCGTACCGGAAGATTTCCGCCAAAAGTCCGACGGTGCGTTTTCGTTCGTGGCGAAACCCGCATCCAACCGCGACAGAAGATCCGGCCCCATACTGGTCGCGCCACGCCTAATGATCAGCGGCTCACGCAACTTGACCGCACGCGCGGCGTCGTCGGCCTCATAGCCAGTCAGAATGCCCCAGAGCAAATCTCCGTACGGATCATCATCGAGTTGACGCGTCAGTCGGTGAACCGCCAGAACAAACCCGCGTCCGCAGGTCTCTGGCGGTTCGACAAAACACGCATAGTTCGGAAAGAGCCGCTGCAGGCTGGGCAAGGACTGCTCCAAGTGTCCGGTCGGATAGAGCACAACTTCCGCCTCATATTTCGTACGCAGCAGCTCGATCACGCGACGCCACGCCGACCGTGTAACCGTTGCTTCGCTCGCCACCACCGCATAGCTACGCATCGGATCGAGCGTCACCGCGCCAGACACGTCGGTGAGCCGCCACTCGGATGTCGTCTGCACGTCAGGCCGCACAAGCCCCGGCGCCAGCAGCAGACCGATAGCCACCGCTATCGCGCGGTGCGTAACGGTGAGTTGGCGTCCGCTGGCGCACGCCGTGCTCATGCCAACAACTCCCGGGTCCGCTCGATCTGGTCATTGTCGCCCAGCACCAGAACCACGTCGCCGGCCTCAAGTGTCGCATCGGCGGTGGGATTCACATGGGTGGTACCCTGTCGCTCGATACCAATGACGCTTGCACCGACGCGCGCCCGCAGGTTAAGCGCCCGCAGCGATTGACCGCATACCGACGAACCTTTGTGCACCGCGAGCCGCTCGGTGTGAATGTCCAGAAGCTCTGCCGCTGATTCCGTGGGATTGGTTTCGACCTCCTTCGTCAACACGCCCCGTAACATTGCCAGCGAGTCTGCGCCCAGCCGCCAGAAGAACTTCCATCCGAACACCGCCGCCAGCAGCAGGATCACCGCGATGACGGCACGCGCCCACCCCTCTTCCGGCATGATCGATCCGCTCAGCAGCACCATCTCAATGAAAAGGATGATCACACCCGACACACCGAACAGCACGCGTGTGAGCCTCTGAAACGATTCCGCCCATGAGGTCGCTTGAACTTTGGGCGGAATCAGAACGTTCGTGACGGCGATACCCAGCGCACCAGCGCGGTAGAAGGTGAAGATCGCATTGGGCACAGACAACAGGCTGGCCGTTCCCCAGAGCAGAATTTTTTTGTTCGCTTCAATCCACGGCGAAAAGCGCGTGAAGTCCAATTGCGCCAACAGTCCCGCAGCAATATACACCACGGCCACCAGCGCCATGTGCAACAGCAACAGGATCAGATTGAAACGCAACGAGCGCCCTTTGTCAGTCGGCACCGAGCTGTGCAGGAAACGCTCGGTCCAGTTGGCGTAGGTTTCGAGATACTCCTTCCAGCGTGCGGGAGTCTTGCGCACGACCCAGTCCGCAAAGGGATCGGAGGCGCGCAACAAGAAGGGATTCACGATCGTGGTCAGAACCGACACCCCGACCGCGATCTGG
>Ga0255345_1002154_pt1 | contig 25838 bp, 19 predicted proteins | sample wastewater_treat_6_FD_192415 | JGI IMG/M metagenome (GOLD analysis project Ga0255345, IMG submission 192415) | Wastewater microbial communities from Lulu Island WWTP, Vancouver, Canada - plant20 | ecosystem: Engineered > WWTP > Wastewater > Unclassified | place: Canada: Vancouver, British...
TTGTAAAGTGAATCTTCCGTCTCCCCATCGCGTCCTGTACTTAAAATTCCCCATTTATGGGGATAGTTTTCCACAATGTAATTCAAGACAGTGGTTTTTCCAGCATTTTTGCAGATTCCCACAATCGCTATATTAATACAACGCTTAGCGGAAATCCAGGAAAACTCCAAAAAAGCTCCTATTGATGGTTACGACGCTGATGACGCTTTGTCCCTGCAGGTCCGATCGCTACTTTTTTACCCCGCATTAAAGACATAATTCCTTCGGTAGATTTATATTCATCAGCGCAAAGTTCACGATATTTACTTTCATCTTGTATAGCGAATTCGGGTTCTGTGTATGAAGTAATAAAACCTTCATAGTTCCGCAAAATAACTCTTCCAGGCATCTGAGAGATTACATAATTGGGCATAACAGGAATCTTTCCTCCGCCTCCAGGAGCATCTACAACATAAGTTGGAATGCATAATCCGGAAGTATGGCCACGCAAACTTTCTATTATTTCAATACCTTTGGATATGGGAGTTCGAAAATGACTGATCCCTTCAGAAAGATCACATTGATAAATATAATAGGGACGAACTCTGTTTTTAACCAGTTTATGCACCAGTGCTTTCATTACATCCACATTATCATTTATCCCTTTTAGTAAAACGGATTGATTACCCATCGGAATCCCTGTTTCAGCAATTTTGGCAAGTGCTTTACAGGAGTCCTCACTAAGCTCATTAGGATGATTAAAATGCGTATTCAGCCACACAAATTTATACTTTTTAAGGATCGTTAAAAGTGAATCAGTAAAGCGTTGCGGTAAAACCACCGGAGTTCTTGTTCCCAAACGCACAATTTCAATATGCTCAATTTTACTCAGTTTATTTAATATATCATCTAAACGCTCATCACTTAAAGTGAGAGGATCGCCTCCACTTAAAATAACATCGCGCACTTCCTTATGCTCTTTTATATAGTCCAATGCCTTATCCACATTTTCTTTGGGCATTGGGGCATCATATTCACCTGCTTTTCTCCGGCGGGTACAATGTCTACAATACATAGCACATTGATCTGTAAGCAAAAGCAAAACCCGATCTGGATAGCGATGAGTCATTCCAGGAACCGGAGCATCAGCATCTTCACTTAAAGGATCTGCCATATCAGAAGATGAAATATGGCTTTCCGCAATCCGCGGAATTGCCTGTAAACGAATTGGATCATAAGGATTGCTCTGGTCAATCAAAGAAAGATAATGAGGAGTGATAGCCATCCGAAAAGAAAATGCTTTATCTTTGAAAACGGCTTCTTCCTCGGGTTGAAGTTCAATATATTTAGCTAATTGTTCATAAGATGTTATCCGATTTTTTATCTGCCAATGCCAGTCATTCCATTCATCTGGAGTGGCAGTGTTTTTAAGATCAATTATCTTGCTCATTTTGTCCTCTTTTCTTATTCCGCATAGCGTTCTTTAAAAATCTTCATTAAAACAGGATTACGCCTTAGTAAATCCAGTGCAATCTCAGAATGATGTTTAGCATAACCATTGCCAATCATCATATCTACATCAGCGCCAATACCTTCCGCACCTAAAGCTGCTTTGGTAAAAGAAGTAGCCATAGAGAAAAAATAGACCAAACCACGTTCTCTGGCTGCCATAATACTTGGCAATTCAGTATCTTCCGTATTCACTACATTGATAACTACATCTGCCATTTTACCATTAGTTAAACGCGAGACCTCTTTTTGAATAGTGATGGCATCCGTAGCGCTGGCTAGAATAACTTCGTCACAACCAGTTGTCTTACAAGTAGGTATGTAGCTTTCTTTACGCACAACCCCAATAACTTTTCCGCAAATTCCTGCCCGCTCTTTAGCCACGGCATTGCATAAAATTCCGCTCTTCCCATTAGCACCAATAATTACAACTGTATCTCCCGGCTTTACTAAACGCTCAACTTGAGCTGGAGCGCCTGCAACATCCAAAACAGAAAGTGCCAAATTTTCATCCAAATCATCTGGTAGCTTGGCATAAATACCACTGCTGAAAAGAATTGCCTGACCTTCAATTTCCATTTGATCCTTATCCAGCAGAACTTTTTTCACTTTGTTTATTTTGAGAGGAGTTAGCGAAAGCGAAACCAGAGAGGCAATTTTATCTCCAACTTTCACTTCTTCTTTCATTTCAAACTTATCCCCAATGGCAGCAACTCTGCCAATTAGCATTCCGCCAGAACCGGTATCTTCGTTTTTGTGTTTACCAGTTCTATTAAGAAGGTCAATAGCATGTTCCGCAAATGCCTTTTCCAAATCTGTAAAACCCTTAGCAATGAGCTTATTTTTAATCTGATGAAAAGAAGCAGAATCAATATTTAAACGAATCACATCAATCAGCATTTCGTTGTCCCAAATTTCGCTCATATCGTTATTTAAAACCTTTGCGGGTTGCGGTAAAACACCTTTGGGTTCAATTACCCTATGCGTTCCATATCTACATCCATTACTTTTCATTTTCTTCTCCTCTTTGAATGTCTATCTTATTATTTATATTTATGTTAACTATGAATTTCCACTTTTTTGTATTTGCCCTTGCTGTCAATCCTTTTGTATAGATCAACTTCTGGCAAGTCCCATAATCTCTTGCAACTATCAAAGAAAAATTTATATCCAAATTGAATTCAGATAAGTAAAGATAAATTCCCAAAGGAATAGTCAATTACGATTTGCTGTAGAAACTAAAACACTTCAAAAAGCACATTCTTCAAATCAGCTGCCAAATCTAAATCAATAACTTTATAGCATAACCTTCTCTTTTCATTAATCCTTTTAGCAGAGAGTAAGTTTAGAAATACAATTCAAGCCGATAAAACATCATATTTGCAGAATAACTGTAAATTTCTACTTGACATTCTCCCATGTCTAATTAAATTGTCTATGAAATGCAGAAAAAGTGCATAACAAGGAGTCAAAAAATGATTATCACCTTTAGCGTTCAAAACTTCCTTTCCCTCCGAAATAAAGTAACTTTGGATTTTCGTGCCACCAGTGATAAAACCCTGGAGGACTATTATGTTGTTTCCATTGATAAACCAAAGCTAAGAATTCTTAGAATGGCTATGATCTATTGTGCTGATGCCTCTGGAAAAACTAATCTACTTATGATTTTAGATTTTATAAAACGATTTACTAGTAATACTTCTATAAACAAAGAACTTCCTATTCTAATAACCCCTTTTGCTTTGGATAAAGATAAACAGTTAAATTTTAGCAGTGGAGAAGAAGTTTAAATGAATATCTGTGGTTAAGTACCTTATCGATTTAGGGGTTTGGAATCTAATCCGACAGTTGCTAAAACCAATACTTTATTTGAAACAGTAAAAAATATATCTCAATATTTAGTTGACCAGCCTTGAGTAAAATTGAGTTATAATAAAAAAAAGGAGCGAAAAATGAAAACATTTAAGTTTGTACTTGTATCTCTTTGCATAATGTCAATGCTTACATCTTGGGTAAGCATTGAAGCGAAGAAAAAAGAAGAAGACAAAGGGAAAGAAGTAGAATCAAAACTTTTTCTCGATGACTCAAAACTGGATAATCAGGACTACTATAATCAATTTCCATCCAGTGCAATTCAATCTTTTGAAAATGCTCTATTAACTCCTAAGGTCTCAGATATTAAAATAATAACTATAAATTCTGACCAAACAAAAACCGATGCTAAAATTGCTGAAGAAATGATTGCTGTCGCATTGGGAATGCGTCAGGAATATGTGAATTTAGAAGCAGAAGGCAAATCTCTACTTTCTGGAAATCTGGAAGGAAGTGAATTAGAAATTTCGGAAATGGTGAAAGCCAAACTGGAAGACCTAAAAAATGCTAAAGCCCAATTGAGTGAATCGCAAAAGGTCTATTTTTTAAGTGGCTTTACTTATCTTGCTAGCTCAATTGTAAGGGAGAAAGTTATCTTAGAGAGTGCTAAAATGTATGTGGATGAAGCTAGTAAAGCCACAGGTATGGCTAAAATGAAATATGCTAAAGATTTGCCCTATGCCACTGCTGTAGTAACTGACATACCTATTCTGCTTGAATCTCAAATAAAAACTATTAATGAGTTCGCTACTATTGCTAAAACTCAGAGCATCAAAATACCTGAAAATGTCACAAAAAGTTTGTTTGAATAATAATTTGGATATTTAATCGAAAAAAACCAATGCTAACGCAGTAAAGGAATGCTGGTCGCCTTTACTGCTTTAAGCTTTAAGGAGCGGAAACTCTATTCTGCTAACATTCACCACTTTTCTGGTATAACTCTTTGATTTTTATGTATTGTCATTCATTTAGATACTTTTGCTTGTCCGAAAAAGTTCCGTAGGAACGACAGAATTATTATTTTCTCTGATAAAATTTTCATTTTTTCTGACTAATAACTTTCTCCGTTATATGTCTTATCTATTTTATTGTATTTCTGTCTTTTTGGTCTTTTGGTTTTTAACTTTTTTTGAACGGGTTAAAACCTGCTTTAATTCTCTGTCGTTCCTACGGAACTTTTTATCGTAGTGATAATGTTTATTTCGTTCTCACCGGATTCAAAATCCGTTGTTAATATCTGCCATCCCTAATGGGATTATTTTAATGACTTTTCATAGAGAAAATATATAAAATAAAGAAAAGGCGTAACACTTTTATATTTTAGTTTGCACCTATAATTATCCACTGGTTTCACTTTTCCACTTTTTCACCTCTCCATTTTCCCACTTTTTTCGGTTCACACTTTAATCTTGACAGAAATTATTATGAAAAAATGAATGCAAAATAGGAGAATGTTTATGATAGAAGTGTTAATAGACAAATGTGTCGGTTGCGGTGCTTGTTTACTTGCCTGTGCATACGATGCCATAAAAATTGAAGACAAAATTGCTGTTATAAACCCGGACAAATGTATTTTATGCGGTGCCTGTGTTTCTACCTGTCCTTTTGAAGCAATTTTATTACGTAAAGCAAAATCCGAAGCAATTGATAAAAGGGAATACAACGGAGTTTGGGTTTTTGCTGAACAGCGTGATGGAGTAATAGCTCCTGTTGTTTTTGAACTTTTAGGAAAGGGTCGCGAACTTGCCGATGAACTTAGTGCTGAGCTTTCAGCTGTTCTTTTAGGACATCAGATAGAATCGTTATCATCCGAATTAATTGCTTTTGGAGCAGATCAAGTTATTATTGTTGATGATCCTGCTTTAAAGCATTTTCGTGATGAGTTTTATGCTAAAGCTTTTACGGAGCTTGCTCTTAAATATAAGCCCTCAGTAACTTTAGCTGGTGCAACAGTTATTGGGCGTAGTTTTATTCCCAGAGTATCAATTAATTTACATACTGGTTTAACTGCTGATTGTACAGGCCTTTCCATAGATCCTGATACAGGCGATTTATTACAAACGCGTCCTGCTTTTGGTGGAAATATAATGGCTACTATAAGAACAGCTAATCATCGTCCTCAGATGGCTACTGTCCGTCATAAAGTTATGAATCCAATCCCCAGAGATGATTCTCGCAATGGAATTGTAATTCAAGAACAGGTTAATTTTGATTTGGATGAAGAGCGAACTGTTTGGCTTGGTTTTGAAAAAGAGAAGACCAATTTAATCAATATCACTGAAGCCAATATTATTGTTTCCGGAGGGCGGGGATTGAAAGAATCCAAGAATTTTGCCTTAATTGAAGAGCTGGCAAATGCTTTAGGTGGAGCAGTTGGAGCTTCCAGAGCTGCTGTAGATTCAGAATGGATAGCATATTCCCATCAAGTTGGCCAGACAGGAAAAACTGTTAAACCCTTGATATATATCGCTGTTGGAATTAGTGGAGCAATACAGCACCTTGCCGGAATGTCCAGTTCTGATTATATTATTGCTATCAACAAAGATCCTGATGCACCTATATTCAAAGTAGCAGATTTAGGTATAGTTGGAGATCTTTTTGAAATAGTTCCCAAACTAACTAAAAGGATAAAAGAACAAAGAGTATGACTATCAGGCCTTCGATCAGTGTTATAAATCCTGATCGAGTGGAACAGGGAGTTGATTTACATCTTTGGGGAACTCCTTTTCAGGAGTTAGAATTGCATCAGGATTTTCCTGATGCGATTGCTTATATTCCTCTTATCAATTCTCATGACCATTTGATCGGTAACTGGGTTCCAAGAGCAGGAGATCATCGTCCCTATCAAAATTCTCATATTTGGGTGGAAGATATGAAAGATTCTTTTGCTTTTCGAGAACGCGATCTTTTCTGGAATAATGATGGAAACTTTCATTTGGAAGAACCCAATGCTCTTCTTTTAGCACAACTGGGTGCGTACAAAAATTTATTTTGTGGTTGCAGTGTTGTTCAAGATCATTCTCCGCTTCAAGTTGACGCCTATTACAAAGCGATGCCAATAATAGTTACCAAAAATTTCAGACAGTGTCATTCTATAACTCTTGGTAATTGGTGGGGCGGAGAAAACCCTCAAAAAGAAATGCAGCTTACCCAAGGTAAAATGCCTTTTATTGTTCATTTAGCAGAAGGAATTGATGAAGTAAGCAAGTTAGAATTTGCGGAAGTAAGAAAGCTTGGTCTGCTGAAAGAAAATTCGCTATTTATTCATTGTATTGCTTTGCAGGAAGATGAAATAGCTGATATTGCCAAAGCTGGAGCTTCAATATGTTGGTGTCCTTCCTCCAATTTTTATTTAATTGGTGATACTTTAAAAATTGAAGCTGCTCTTGCCAATAAGGTAAATGTATGTATCGGAACAGATTCCACTATGTCTGGAGGAATAAATCTGATAGCAGAGTTTTTAACGATTAGAGAACATTTTCCTTTTATACCTGTAAAAGAGATTTATCGGATGGCAACGGAAAATGCAGCTAAAGCTTTATACCTGGGAAAAGACTATGCTTCTATTAATCCCGATAAATGCAATAATTTATTGTTGGTGGATAAGATTGACCGCGATCCTTTTGAGAATTTATACACAATGGAAGCTTCTACTATTCAGCTTTTATTGGTAGATGGTATTCCTCGTTTTGGGGATAGTGAATGGATGGAACTTCTAAATTTGGATGAAGATAAATATACTACTTTCCGAACCGGCAATAAAGAAAAATTCGTGATAGATGATCCGATAGACCTGAATGAGCAAATTGATGAAGTTTTGGGATATCATAAAGATTTTCCCTATTTACCTTTTTAGGGAGTTCTTACTTTTGTTCGATCCCGGAAATTACTAAATGTTTGTTCATTTCCGTTCTACCATATCTGGGAAATAAGGGTTGTCTTTATTTTTGAATAACCATCGAGATTTGGTTGTTCTCATTTTATCATATTTCTGCTGAAATATAATAAGGATAAACAAATGGAAAAACATTTGAATGTAACGGATATTTTCTATTCTTTACAGGGAGAATCAACTTACAGTGGTTATCCCTGTATTTTTATCCGCTTATCGGAGTGCAATTTACGGTGTTCTTACTGTGATACTCAATATGCCTTTGGCAAAGGTAAATCGAGGGCTATCAGTTCCATACTTGAGCAGATAAAAAAATACCCTTGTTCGCTGACTGAAATAACTGGAGGAGAACCACTTTTTCAGGAAGATATAGATGCATTATTTGAAGCTTTACATAATGCCAAGTATGATATTTTGCTGGAAACCAATGGTTCAATTTCTATTAACAATGTTCCGGATTATGTTATTAAAATTGTTGATGTTAAAACCCCTGGCAGCGGGATGGAAAATAGTTTCTTATTAGCAAACCTACAATTTTTGAACACACAGGATGAACTAAAATTTGTAATAACTGATAAAGTGGATTATAAGTTTGCTTTATCCTTTATAAAGCAGCATAATCCTTCCGTGAAGACAATTCATTTTTCCCCAGTTACAGAAGTTCTAAACGCTTCAGAGCTTTCAAAATGGATGCTGGAGGATGGAGTGAAAGCGAAATTAACTTTACAATTACATAAAATTATAGGGTTAGAATAAGACATAATTTTGCTGTTTTTCTACTTACTTCCTGGTTAGTAGCTATCGTGGTATTGTGGTGCTGCTGCTGGGCAAAATCCCCAGAAGCTCTATTTTATCTCCACCGTATGTAACTAAGGGGGAAGAAGGTTTTACTGCTTTGTTTTGGTTGATTCCCCGATTTTACGAATAATTATAGTTCAATAAGCATACAAGGGGATAATAGGGCTATACTTAGTAGCTGCAGCAAGAGTATCTAACAAAACAAGTTATAGATGAAGCCTTTCTTTATCAGCCACCGCTGATTAAGTGAATAACTTTTAAATCGGCATTTTGAGGAATGGAAGTGGTTTGCCAGTTTTCCCTTTTAACAAGTTCTCCATTTAATTTAATAACTAACATTTTGAAGGTATAATTCATCATTTTGAGGGCATCGGATATAACTAATCCTTCTTTCCAGGGTAATTTCTGTCCATTTACATAAAAAACGGATTCGTTGCACATAATTTAGTATCCTTTAGAGGAGGCAAGCAGTTCCAAAGCCAAATTCGCTTGTACATTAGCTATGAGGGCAACACGGGTAGCTATTGGGCTAATTCCTTCTGTTAGTTCACTTTCCAAATCTCCCACTATATGCAAAAAGCCATAATGTTCGGTATGGATAGTTTCGTTTTTGCCATAGCCAGCAATTCCTGAAGCAGCAATAATATGTTTATTCGGAAAAGATGAAGTCCAGCAAGAAATTAGCATTTCTTTTTGTTCTGCCTCATCAAATGCTTCTAAAAGCAGATCTGCTTCATCGAAAATACTATCAAAATTCTCTGGTGTTATTAATACAGAATGCAAAATAAGCTCAATAAATGGATTAAATGAGTGGATATATTCTGCTATGGCATCCACCTTCAGTTTGCCTATCTGGGAGATGTTATATTGTTGGCGGTTAAGATTTTCCAGCGTAACAATGTCATAATCGGCAAGAATTAATTTCCCGATTCCCGCTCTGGCTAAAGAAACAGCTATATTAGAACCCAAACCTCCCAATCCAGCAATTCCAACTGTTGCTTTTTGCCAGATAGGAAAAGCATAGGGATCACGCTTACTGAAATATTCCTCACGAGAAATCAACGCGTTATCTCCAATTTTATATCTCCTTGGGGTTCAACATCCTTAAGATTATTCACAAAAGCAACTACGATATCCTCCAAAAGCTTTTGCACAAAAGGAACAATCACTATTTCCTTCTCCCCCACCCAAAGTTTTAGTTTGGCTTTATTATCCAAGACACAATCGCTTCGTTTTGCTCTACCCTGAACAATATCTCCTGCCATAGAGTAACAATCTTTCCCGCAGGCAGAACAGCATTCTGGTTCCGCTAAAGGTAAGATATCGAAGCAGTTATCTAAAACGGTAGCAAGCATCTTCGGTAAATCTTCCGGCAAACAAAAGACAGGCAAATCTTTATAACTATCTATCTTAGAAGATATTATACCAGATACACCAATACAGGTATCATCAACCAATTCATTTAGCTGCTCGGTATTTTCCGCACACACGATTTTGGGAACGGGTGCATTTTTGAGTCCTTCGATAATAAGATAATCGGATTTCAGGTATGAGACCATATCTTTCAAATCTAACGATTTTGGGAATAGCAAGGCACTGTCATATAACCCTTTAGCAAATACAGCTTGACTTCCTGCCTGTGTATGGAGATATGTATTTTTACCTTCAGTATCACAACGAAATGCTTCACTATGTATATCTTTAATAGAGCAGACATTATAGCCCTGTTTTGTCAATTCCTTTATTAAGGTTGTTGCCACAGTTGTTTTTCCGGTGCGGTGATAACCGATAATAGCTAATGCTTTCATTATTATACCTTTATTAATAGTAATTGACAAAAAGCACTGATACCTTCTCCTTTTCCGCTGAGGCCAAGACCTTCTTCCGTAGTAGCTTTCACAGATATTTGTTCCAGATCACAATTTAAATCACAGGCGATATTTTTTCGCATATCATATATAAACGGTTTTAATTTAGGTTCCTGACAGCAAATAGTGGCATCCAGATTATTGATTTTCCAGCCCTTTCCTGATATTAAGATGTATGTTTTACGAAGCAGTAAACGGGAATCTATATCTTTGTAAGCTAAATCGTTATCAGGAAAATGTGTTCCAATATCACCCAAAGCCAAGGCACCTAAAAGAGCATCAATTATGCTATGCAGTAAAACATCGGCATCTGAATAGCCCAAAAGCCCTTTGGAATGAGGAATTTTCACCCCTCCCAAAATAAGTTCCCTATCTTTCACAAGGCGATGAACATCATAGCCAAAACCGCTACGAATCATAAATCAATCCACAGTTATACTTTTTGAAACATTTTTAGGTACATCAGGATGAACACCATGGTCACGCACTTCCAGTTTATCCAATCTTTTCATTTTACGAATGCTAAGTTTTAGAGCTAAAAGTTGTAAAACTGCAGAAGCGGAAAAACAGGTCATCATCGTGGAACCTGTTTTTGGTAACATAATATAAGACCAGGCATAATAGCTATTTTCGCTGGGACGAGAAGCAACATTTTTCATTAACTGTTCATTTTCTTCCGCTATCACAAATGTATTAGCTCCCCTTATTTTATGGGTATTTATTTGCGATATTGTAAGATTTACATCGCGTTCATTGGGTCCGGTTACATAAATTAAAGGATAATTCCGATAAAGGGGTTCAAAGAAATCTTTATCTTTCACAATCTTATTGAAAACTTTAGTGCCGCGCAGAGATAGATTGAAGGGTTGGTTATGCGTGAATATATACTCTGCCAATGCCTTATAGATATCCTTTATCTCCTTATGAGGAATGGCTTCTTGTTCACATAGAGATTCTACTGCATCTATATTTTCACTAAAATAATGCAGCAACGAACGTAAATGCTTAACTCCAAAAACGGTATTCTTACCTAAGATAGTATTAGGACCGTGCTTAAATTCTGATGCTTCTCTTCCTTCTGCATGAGTTAAAACTGTTTCTCTTATTTTTAAAGCACCTTCCATAGCCACACCACTTATTTTTGTAGCTAAAATGTGAATAGAAGGTTCCATATATAATTTCCCGGCCATAATATCTAATTCGCCGCTTACATTTTCCAAGGTTTCTTTTATTAGCGAAGGAATTTTCGATAGAGAATGAAAATATCCATCCAGTTCCTGTTGATGCTTTTCCCTTTGTTCTGTGCTAAAATGTGTATCAATTTCATTTAGTTTCATTTGAGCTGTGCGAATAGCAAGATAATAGAAAAGGGTGATTTGATTCATAAAGCTTTTTGTGGCCGGAACAGCAATTTCTGGTCCACACAAAATAGGTATGGCCACATCACTTTTTTCCTGACCCAAAGTAGAATTCATATTATTCACTAAAACCACTTTCCGCACATTCAAATTCTTGGCGTCTATATCATTAAAGATATCAATAAGATCTTTTGTTTCACCCGATTGAGAAACACCAATAATAAGATCGTTATCTTTTATGCAGTTAGAATATTCTCCTCTGAAATCACCTGGTAAAATGGGGATAATTTCCATTCCCGCAATGGTATTGAAAAACAAAGCAGCTATTTTAGTAGCATGAAAACTTGTTCCACAGGCAATAGTATAGGCATTGCGACTATTTAAAATAGTGTTTTTGGCAAGTAGCAAAAAGTCCTCTATGCTATCATTAAAATCTTTCACATTCATCTCTTCAGCAATGGAATCCATTGTTTTTGCCAGAGAGATTTTTTTAAGGTCATATCCGTTGTTTGCCATTTCCAGAAATAGATTTTTCTCGCTGGAGAAGAAGTACTTTTTATCAAAATCCTCTTTTACGGCAACATCGAAAAATTCCTTATAAGTGCTGCGAACCTGATTAAAGAAATTGCTAAAAGTCTCGGAATTAAGTAAATCATAAAATACTTTTTGCCGTTCTTCGGGTAAATGTGCATCTAAAAATTGTTTAACCTGCTCCTGTAAAAAATCTCGCACACCTTCCTTATCCATTAAAGCTAACATTCTTTTTCCTGTATTGGAGCCACCTTGAAAAAGCTTGATCAGCTTGCCAGTAGTTTCACTTTGAGCATAAATTTCCTGCTCCATAAAATATTCATATTCTGGAAGTAGCTCAACATCTTCGGCTCGCAATTTGGAATATACAGGTTTGGTAGGAATTTGATCGCCTGTTTTCCAAATTTCATTCGGTTGGTTAAGCCGTTTAAATTTTAAATCCTTTTGGGCATATACCTGATAATTTTCTGCAGTATATTCAATAAATTCCCCTTCGCGAAGATTTACCAATTGCTTAGTAAAACGAAGTACAGCAGTAAGATCTGAAGATGCTAATGAAAATGGCATCCCTTCTATAGTGCCTATGCCAAAATATAAACTACTACCAGCTTTAATTGCCCAACTGGTTTCTGTATCTGGATCTACAATTACTGCAGCATAACTTCCTACTAACTTATTTGCAGCTTGAATAATTGCTTGCCTCATACAATTTTTACGCTCTTCCGGGGCTTTTGGATTTCCAGTTTTATCCATTTCGATATCGAAATAATGTTCAATTATATGAACTAACATCTCTCCATCATTATCACTTTGTACAAAATGACCTTGATTAAGCAAGAATGACTTTAATTCTCCCGTATTAGTGATATTGCCATTATGTGCACCATAAATATGACGCTTGCAATTAACTTCGTGAGGCTGAGCATTAATCTTATCTACAAAACCGAATGTTGCCCAGCGTACTTGCCCACAGAATATTTTTCCACTCTGTTTTTCGATTCCTAAGGTCTTAACTAAAGTGCTGGGAGCCCCTACATCCTTTAAAAGGGTTATTTCTGTCGTGTCTCCCTGAAATGCTGCCCCTGTGCTATCATAACCTCTATATTCTAATGATTTTAAAAGCTTGGAAGCGTAAACCCCCATATTCAATGAAACCTTGGGTAGTGCTAAACCTAAAACACCACAACCAAAACCAAAAACAGGAATCGGAATACGCAATTCCCATTTCCTAATAATAGATAATAATCGCTTTAGCAAAGAATGCAAAAAAAACCACATCGTTATGTCCTCTATATTTTATTTTTCTCTATTAGCTGCTTAGCAAAAAAAAGATCTGCTTCATCAGTAATTTTGATATTAAAATCGTCACTCCAAAGAACACGAATTCTCTCTCCCAAATTTTGAATCAGAGAAGCATCATCGGTAGAATAAAAATTATTCCTATATGCCGCAATATATGCTTCCATAATAAGTGCATACTCAAAAACTTGAGGAGTGAATACATTTACTAACTGGTTCCGATTCATAGTTCTAACTGCATAATTATCTTCTATTTGCATAACTGTATGTTTTAGCTTGCTTGCTGGAACAACTGCTTTATCAACAGTTACTGCAGCAAAAAGAAGTTCGATCAATTCCAAAGTAACAAAAGGCCTAACTCCATCATGTATAGCAACATATTCAGTTCCTTCAGGGCAAGCCTTAAGAGCCGAAAAAACAGAATCTTGACGTTCTGCTCCTCCTGGGATGATTTTATAGGGCTTGGTAAATCCTTCAAACCATTGTTCAATAAGGGCTTCCGTTTTGGTAATATCTTCTTCAGGAACAGTAACTATTATATTATCAATCAATTCCGAAGCCATAAAAGGTTCCATACTTCTTATCAAAATAGGAATTCCTACCAGCTCTCGAAATTGCTTTTTACTGCTACCCGGGAGGCGTTTACCACTTCCAGCCGCAGTTATAATTGCGGTTGTATTTTTCAGGAAGTCCATATATAAAAAACACCTCTACTTTCTCTTTTAACGGTAATTTTTTTCTCCAAACACAATTGCCGCAGCACTTTACTTATTTCGTTAATATGAATATCTAACATTGCGGAAAGATCTTCGGCAGTGGATGGTCGCCTTACAAGTGTACTATGCAGCATTTCAAGTAGTTCTGTATCCAATTGACTTTCAGTAGTTTTATATTTTACTTTGGCAATAATCTCTACTGGTACAGAGGTCTTTTCTTTAAACTGAGCTTTAATCTGCTTGAGGTTATGTAATGGTATAGGATTAACCCAATCCTCTGCTCCTGGACGATCCAAACAATTTAGCTGCACCAAATTTGGTTTAATTCTATTTATTGCTTTGGCAAGTGCTTCGATTTCTTCTTCTGTATCATTAATTCCTTTAATCAGAAAAACCTCCAGCCAAATAGTACCCTTATATTCTTTTCTGAATTGAACTAAACCCTCTATCAAATCCTGTACTTTTAGTTCGGGACAGGGACGATTGATTTTTTCAAAACCTTCTTGCGTAGCAGAATCAAGCGAAGGCAAAACAATATCACAGGGTAAAATTTCTTGGCGAACTTCCTTATCGTTAAAAAGGACTCCATTGGTTAGAAGTGCTAATTTATAACTTGGATATTTAGCTTTTATATAGTTTACTATTTCTCCGATGGAACTATTTAAAGTTGGTTCTCCAGCTCCTGAAAATGTAATATAATCCAGATGTGGTGCAGTTGCCATAAAATTATCAAGTTCATCTAATATCTCCCTAACTTCGAAATATGATTCACGCTTGGTTACTTGATGTGTAGTTTTCTGCACTTCACAATAAACGCAATTTAAAGGACAGTATTTATATGGGACAAGGTCTATGCCCAAAGAAATACCTAAGCGACGGGACATTACAGGTCCGAAAAGGTGTTTATACTTAATCATCTTAAAATGTGGTTCCAAATTGTAAATGCGGTTCCCAACCGCCATCATTAATGTTATAGGCATAATCAAAGCCAATTAAACCAAAAGGACTGCGAATTCTGATTCCGAGACCAGTACCTTTTTTAAAATTCAGAAAATTGAAATCGCGCATTTTATTATAACTGTTACCTGCATCAAAAAAGGCCACAGCAATAATTTGATCGCTACCTAAAGGATAACCTAATTCAGTAGAAAAAATTATAGCTCTTGTTCCTCCTCCAGAGGGTCCTATAGAGCTATCTGGAAACCCACGAATTCCATCTGCACCGGTTCCGCCCAAGTAAAATTTCTCATCAGGAGGAGCATCTTTTGATCTACCATAAGCAGTTACATAACCAAAACGCCATTTTGTTCGTAAAATAAGCTTTTCCCAGGTATCCATATACCAGTTCACTTGAGCGATCTGCTTAAAATAATCGAAATCACCACCAAACATTCCACCTGCTATTTCACTAAAAATCACAAATTGACTGCCTTTTGTTGGGAAAAATACATTATCACGAGTATCTCTACTAATAGTTAAACTGGTAGCACTGGTATATCTCCAGCTGAGTTTATTCAATTCTATTAAATTGGCATTGGATGAAGAATCTGCCATAATGGCATCCATATTTGTAATCCTGTATTTCTTGGAATATAGAGAATAGCCAATAACCGCTCGGGTTTTATCAATCCAGGGAACAGTTTGACCAACCCTTAAACCTGCACCTCGAGTAAAAATCTCGTAGTGGAAAGAGCTCCAGGTCTTTTTCGTGTAGTATATATTAGTTCCCAGAAGGATGTCTGTATCCATCAGATTAGGATTAGTAAAGGCAAATTCAAAGGTTTGGGTGTTACCTCCAAATTCCCAAGTTAAATTAGTTGACCAGTTATTGCCAAATAGGTTGTTCTGAGCCACGGAAAGCTGACCTACAAATTTATCTTGTGAATTATAACCGACTCCCCCATTTGCTGTTCCGCTGGCACGATCCATAACATCAAATTGGAGGTCTATATCCCCTTCACTGTTAATAGGCGTATAATCCAACCTAATATCTTGCTCAAAAAAGCCAAGATTATAAATGTTCTGCTGAGTGCGTATTACTTTATTTTGACGGAAATAATCGCCAGGAGAAACTTCCAACTGTCTACGAATAACTTTGTCCTTGTTTCTTCTATTTCCGGTAATATGTATCTGGCGAATTCTGGCACGGTTGTTTTCATTTATCTTTATATTTACAATTAGCTGATCTCCTTCTTTAACATATTCTGGCACAATAGAAGCATAGATAAAACCCTCATCAAAGTATTTGCCATAAATAATGCGCATTTCATTATCAAAGATTTCCTGATCAAAGGGCTCTCCAATTTTCATTGTAAATGCCTCTTTCAGCTCTTCTATGGGGAAAAATTCATTTCCTTCAATGTTGATCCCCCCAAAATTATATTTAGTACCTTCATATATATTGATTACAATTTCAATGGCTTTATCATTTAGTGGTTGAATTTCATAGGGACCGATTACTACATCGATAAAACCATTTTTCTTATAGAATGCAGTTAAGGTTTGTAAATCAGCATCAAATTTTTCTTGCTCTAACCGTCCCGATCGCAAAAAGCTGGAAGTTTTGGTTTTCATTTTTTTCTGCAGGGTTTTTCCGTCAAAATAGTTATTTCCCACAAAGGTGATTTGTTTGATGGATACCCTTTTCCCTTCATCAACCTGAACTTTTAAGCCGATTTTATTTTTTGCTCCATGAGATTCAAAAATCTGGATCTCGGCATTACTAAAGCCCTTGGAGGCATATTCATTTTTCAGTGTGCGTAGTAATTGATTCTTTACTCCTTCGCTCCAATAACTACCTACCCGAACCGATACTAATTCATCAATTCGTTCCTTTTTAATAGTTTTAAATCCTATATATTCGATACTGCTAACAACTGGATTTTCTTGAACCTTTACTAATAAAGTAACTCCCGTTCGATAGGGTTCCGTCTCTATTTGAATATCGGAAAATATACCCATTCGATATAGACTGCGAATCGATTTTGCAACTGCTTCAGAATCAAGAGAATCACCAACTCTAATACTAAGAGCTGAAGTAACCAGTTCCGGATCAATATTTTCTGCTCCGATAACTTTTATTTCGTATATGGTTTCTCCTGCAGCATACAGGTTTTGGGCAAAACAGCCAAGCAGCAGAATTAATATGCTGCATAGTATAAATCTTTGCATTTTTCCTCCACTTAAGAGTTAATAGACAGCTTTGTGAACAGCGCTTTTTAGTAAAGACATTTTTTTATGTTTTTAAAACAAAAGCTGTGGCCTTGACAGGAAAGCTGTTTTTTTAAAGTAGTTTCAGTATGAAGAAATCTATTTGTCTTATTCATAAATTGCTTTATTATGTAAACTGAGGTTGTAATAATGAAATCAGCGAAAAAAATATTGATTATTCTAGGCTTAATTATGTGTTTATCTATGCTCTACGGGCAAAAAACTCAGGATTTCAAGCCCGGGAGAAAATGCAGTTTCCCCCAAACATATACAAACACAGAAATAAGCAGAGCCGATTCTGCTCACGGTTTTGATGTGCAAAAATATGAAATCACGCTTTCTATTAACGATGCTTTTCACAATGTATTTGGTAATGTTTTAGCCACGGTGCAAGCTACTGAAAACCTTTCCAGTATAGCTTATGAACTTAAAGGTTTAAATGTAACTAGCGTTAAAGTAAACGGAATTAATACAAACTATACTCATTCTTTGGGGTTGATTACTATTCCTCTTAATGTTATAGCTGGAGAGCAGTTTACAACTCAGATTTTTTATTCCGGAAATCCTGTATTATCCAATGATGCTTATCATATAGGGATGATTTTTAGCTCTAATACAGTCTTTACAATTTCCGATCCAGACGCAGCACGCTATTGGTGGCCTTGTTATGATCACCCTTGGGATAAGGCAATTGTAGATTTACATATTACTATGCGCAGTGATTGGAAAGTTGCTTCTAACGGAATAAGGACAGCAATTGTAGATAATGGAGATGGAACTTCCACAACTCATTGGAGCGGACAAAATCCAATGACTACTTATCTGGTTTGTATTACTGCAGGTCCCTATGTAGAAATAGAACAAACAGTTCCAGAACAGAATAATCTGCCAATCCAAAACTTTGTGATGCAAAATCAATATAACAATGCTCTAATAGACCTCCAAAATCTCCCTCTGATGATTTCCTGGTTTTCTGAACTTTTCGGGGATTATCCTTTTGAAAAGTATGGAAATGCTGTTGTAAGTATGAGTACATACGGAGCTATGGAACATCAAACAATGACAACTCTTGGGAATTATATCATTACAGGAACCGGATACTATGAAACAGTTATTGCTCATGAACTCGTTCATCAATGGTTTGGAAATGCTGTAAGCTTCTTAACTTTCAAAGATGTTTGGCTTTCAGAAGGTTTTGCTACTTATAGTGAATTTCTTTGGATAGATAAAACCTCAGGTTGGCAAAGTGCTTGTGATTATATGCGTAGTAGCATCCAACAATATTATCTGAACTGGGAAATTGCAGAAGGACCTCAAACAATATATAATCCCTCTTTCAATAACTATTTTTCTCCACCTTCTTATGAAAAAGCAGCTAGTGTGTTACATATGTTAAGATTAAAGCTCGGAGATGCCGATTTCTTTGCTCTATTACAGCAATATTATAATACCTATAAAAACAGTAATGCTATTACTGCCGAATTTCAGAATATAGCAGAACAAGTTAGCGGTCAAAACTTGAGCTATTTTTTCAACCAGTGGATTTACGGCTCAGGCATTCCGAACATTCAATATTCTCTTTGGCAAAATGAAATAAGTAACAACCTGGAAATATATGCCAAAACTACTTCTCCTACAGTTACTTCTTTTACGGTAGACATTCCTTTCCGGATCTCTCAAAATGGTATTAGCGATTCCTTGCTGGTAATTGCCGATCCGGATGGTTATGCTAATGATTATAATTATCCAATTATTAGCGATAATATGGAAGTTGAGGCAAATTATAATAATTGGACTTTGTTAAATGACTTAACTGAACAAATTCCTCGATTTACAGAATGCCTGCCTTCCAATGATTGTGTTATGCTCTTCTGGAATTCATTTATTTCTGAAAAGGACTATCAGTATCAGCTTTACCGCAAACTGAGTAGTGAACAAGAATGGACTTTAATATCCACAATGGATAACAACACCTTCAGTTATGCTGATACAACTGTAAGCGGCGGTTTCAACTATGATTATAGATTGCGGGTATTAGATATAAATGGCTATTTCTCTAAATTCACCGATACTATTACTATAACTCCCCAATCGTTTAGTTTCGCCAATGAGTTCTTAGTGGTAGATGAAACCAAAGATGGAAATGGCTTTACAATTAATCCTGATGATGAGATGGTTGATAGCTTTTATTCTGCAGCTTTAGGTGGATTTGCTTGCCCGATTGATAATTGGGATTGCGCAACTCAAGGTTTACCTGATCTGGCTACTTTAAGTAACTATAAACTTGTACTTTGGCATGCTGACGATTTCAGCCAAAATCTGCTGCAAGATAATCTATCTGTAATTAGTAGCTATATCGCTGGAGGTGGAAAATTAGTTCTTTCTGGGTGGAAAACAGCTTCTAATTTAACCACTGAATTCTTGGACCGTTTTGCGGGAGGAGTAACTCCTGTTTATGATGCTTCTCCTTGTTTAATTAGTGCTCATTCTGATATATATCATAATTTAACGGTTGATCCCGATAAAACCATTGTTTCCTGGAATTCAATGCTTCCCTACATTTATACTTTCAACAATGCCGCTGAACCAATTTATACTGCCAATATGATAGATGGCAGTAATGGAGCAGGACAATGTATTGCTTTCAAACACGATTTTAACGGCACTTTTGTAATGTTTGGTTTTCCTCTGTATTTTATGCAGTATCCAGAAGTAAGAATTATGTTGCATCAGCTTCTGCCAACCCTTAATCCCGCTTTACCTATTACGGATGAAACAGTGGCTATGCCTGAAGTATCTATATCTGTTATGCCCAATCCTTTTAACCCTTCCACAACCATCTCTTTTTACCTTCCGGTTAGCGGATATATAGAATGTGAACTATATAACCTGAAAGGACAGAAAGTGACAACATTAGCAAAGGAAAAAATGACTGCCGGAAAGCATAGTATCAGTTTTAACGGTTGTGATTCACAAGGACGCTACCTAGCTTCAGGTGTATATTTTCTGCGTTTGCAACATCCTAACGGTGTAATAAATAAAAAAATAACTCTCTTAAAGTAGGTACTCAAATGTTTTATTGTCCAACTCGCATCATCTTTGCCGATGATGCTATTCAAAAGGCAAAAGATAAGATAGCCGTTTTGGGAAAAAAGGCATTATTGGTTAGCGGAGAAAAAAGCGCTAAACAAAGTGGAGCACTATCTGATCTGATAACAGTTTTAAACGAACTGGAAATACACTATGTCCTTTTTGATCGCATTAAAGAAAATCCCACCCTGGATAGCGTGATGGAAGGCAAGCAAATCTTTTTACAAAATAATTGTGATTTTGTAATCGGCATCGGAGGAGGTAGCCCTATTGATGCAGCTAAAGCAATATCTTTGGCTGCCGCGAATTCTTTGAACCGCGATGAGATATATAACATTGCTGCCTTCAAGAATGTATATCCTATTATGGCTATACCACTTACTGCAGGGACAGGATCTGAGGCAACTCAATATAGCGTCCTATCCGATCCCACGCATAAGAAAAAAGCTGGCTTGGGTAGTGATTTAGCTTTTCCCGCGTTGGCTGCTATAGACCCGAAATACACTTTAACTTTAACGCCAAAAGTAACTATGCATACGGCTTTGGATGCTTTAAGTCATCTTTTAGAAGGTCTGTATAGCAATCAGCGTTCACCTCTGGTTTATCCCTTTATTTATAAAGGAATTGCCAGTATAATGAAATGCTTACCAAGGGCATTATCCGAACCAGATAATTTAGCCGCAAGGAAAGAATTGATGCAGTCTGCTCTTTACGGAGGAATAGTTATTGCTCAAGGAAGTACTACTCTTCAACATTCCATTGGTTATCCTTTAACTTCCAATTACAATATTCCACATGGTTTAGCAAACGCTATGGTTATGGAAGATATTATGGAACTATATTATCCTGCCGTTTCTAAAGAACTAAATGACTTGTTCGCATACCTTAATCTTAGTAAAGATGCATTTTATGCCTGGCTAAGAGCTCTGCCCTTTGAACGAAAAATAGAGCTAAGCGATACCTTCATAGAAGAGGCAATTCCACAAGTTATGGGTAGTAGAAATATGGCTCTGAATCCATTACCCGTTTCCGAAGAACATATAAGAATTATTTTTGAACATATTCGAAAAAGTTAAATTATTCTCAGTTAGGTGTCCTTTGTACTTTAATAACTAATGAATATATTAGAACTTTCAAGGCAAATGGGACTTATTACGGCAATTCCTAACATCAAAATTCCGTTGATACCCACATTAACCACTGTAAAATCTACAGGAAGTTTCGTCATTTGGTTGCCAGGGGGACAGTTAGGGTTCCGTTCTGTCTGTAACCAATGACTCCTAACCTGTATATAGAGAACACTTGTATGGCTTGTTATAACTTATTAAATAGTTAGTTATGCGTGATATACCTGTTCGGTTACCCAACGCAATAAATAACTGCCTTCTATTCTTCTATTCGTAAGTTATTCATAAATAAAGATATAGTATCATTATTCAGTTTTGGAACACATCTTGCGATCTATTCTTGACAATTTTACCAAAGTTTTGGAAAAGAGTTATGTGTTCATCTATTGCAAAATGCCATACGCAGAAAAAAATGAATAAATAACATAACTCGAGGAATAAATGGAAGAAAAGGAAATTAAGCTTTTAGAAAAAGCATTATCCGGCAAGCCGACAAAAGATAATTTTTACCAAGGGCTTAAATTAGTAAGTTACTATATCGGTTGCAATCCCCATAAGGCAGAGGAATCTACCCAAATATTATTGCAAATGGCTAATCTTATGGGAACCGCTGAAGAAATTGCCTTTGCCAATAAAACGATGGGATCGGTAAATTCCGTTTTAGGCAACCATCAGGAGGCAATCCCTTATTATCAGAAAGCGGTAAATTTATTTTCTCAAATAGGCAAAAATCTGCAAATGGCACAATCGCTTGCCTCTATTGCTTCTATGAATACCACTTTGGGAAACACTGCCCAGGCATTGAAGACCTTTATGGAAGTAATCCCTCTTTTTGAACAGGAAAACGACCAGCATAGTATTGCCATAACCTATTCTAATATGGCAAATATCTATAAAGCTAAAATGGATTATGCCCAAGCAATTCAGTATTATCAAAAGGCAGCAGATCTTGCGGAAAGCATTCAATGTCTGGATTTGCAAGTTAGTTCTCTTTGCATAATGGGTTCCATCTATTCATCTTTAATGGATTACAATAAAAACCTTGCCTGCTGTCTGAAGGCATTAACTTTGGCAGAATCCACCGGCAATAATTATCTGATAGGCGAGGTCCATTGCTCTTTAGGGGTTGCTTATCAGGAGTTGCAGGATTATGATAAAGCATTGGAATATTATTATAAATCGCTTAAAATTGGAAGGGAACAGCAGATTCCCTATTATATTTCAGGTAATTTAAGTAATATTGCCGATATTTATCGTAAGCAAGGAAAGCTGAAAGAAGCCCTAAAAGCATATAAAGAAGCATTAAAGTATGATTTGCAAACCGGAGATATTTATAATCAGAGCGCTTCTTTACGAACTATAGCCCTTACTTATATAGATATGCATCGTTACGCACTTGCCAGGAAAACCATTTTACAAGCATTAAACATAATTTCTGCTGATGAACATCTGGAGATGGGGATAAATCTGCAGGCAGACCTTCTTTTAACTTGCATCAAACAACAGGACTATAAATATGCCGAAGCCCTATTAAAAAAATTGCTAAAAAAAGTGCAAGACAACCCCGTTTCCGAAGTGCAAATTTCCATCTATGAATATGCTGCGGGACTCTATACAAAGTTACGAAATTATAAGAAGGCAAATTACTTTTTAAATCTCCATTCACAACTCTACAAGGAATTTATCAATCAGGAACGGGAGAAAATTAACCGCTTTATGCAGATTAGTTTTGAAACAGCTCGCCTTCAGGATGAAAAAGAAATGCTTCAGTTTCAGAATGAACTTTTGGAAAAGCGCGTCCAAGCAGAGCTGAATAAAATAAAAGAAAAGGACAAATTACTGGCTCAACAAGAACAATTGGCTATGTTGGGTAAAATTTCTGCAGGCATCGCACACGAAATTAACAATCCCTTGGCTGCTATAAAACAAATTGTAGAAATTACTTTGGAGGACTTAAATAGTTTGCAGCCAAGGGGTTATCTTTCACAAAAGAAAAATGATGTGCTACAATTATTGGAGCGTATCAATCGCTTGGTGGAAATCATTAAAGTTATTGCCAGAAGTCCCGAAAGGTTCAACGCCAATTCTTTTAGTTTGAATCAAATTATAGAAGAGTTTATCGAACTTTTTGGCGATAAAATAATCAGCAAGGATGTTTTGCTGATCAAGGACTGCGAACCAGATTTACCTCCTGTTTATGCAGATAACATCAGGTTTATTCAGCTTTTATCCATTCTGGCAACCAATTCCAATGATGCTCTTAAGAATGTTAATCGCTCCGAGGGAAAATATATCACAATTTCAACCAAGTTAATAGATGGCAGGATAATGCTGGTAGTAGAAGATAACGGTTGTGGAATGGATCAAGAGACCTTAAGCAGAGCCACCGAGCCATTTTTCAGCTCCAAAGAAATTGGCCAGGGAACGGGATTGGGTTTATCCTTGGCACATAGCATCGTTTTAAACAGCAAAGGTAATATGACAATGGAAAGTGAACTGGGAAAAGGAACCTCTGTTTCACTCAGTTTTCCTGTAGAGGATCATTATGAAAAGCAATGATTTAACCCATATACTTGTTTTGGATGATGAAACCAGTATCCGCGATGGCTTGATCCATTATTTCAGCGAACGAAATTATCGCATCAGCGGAGCTTCCAATTGGGAAGAAGCACAGCTTGTTCTAACCAAATCTATCGTACATATCATAATATTGGATGTGGTTTTACCCGGTTTTGATCGTAAAAAAGATGGCTTGGATGTTCTGTCACTTATTAAACAAAAATATCCGGATACTGAAGTGATAATGATTTCAGGACACGCCACCGTAGAAAAAGTAATTACCGCCTGGAATCAGGGTGCCCTGATGTTTCTGGAAAAGCCCTATTCACTTGAAGAAATGGAAAAAGCGGTTAAACGCGCCGAATATTACAGCCGCGGTTTTTCGCGTTTGCATCAATTGGAAGCACAAGTTATCAGCCAAAAAATGGAGCAAAGCTTAGGGACTAAAGTTATTGCCAAAAGCCCCCAAATGAAAAAATGCCTATCTCTTGCCAAAAAATATGCCCAAAATAACCATTCTGTTTTAATCACCGGCGAATCGGGAACCGGAAAAGAAATTATAGCCAAGCTTATTCATTATTTCAGCAACCGTTCTGAAGAAGAATTTGTTGCCGTTAATGTAAATGCCATTCCTCACGAACTTTTTGAAAGCACTTTATTTGGCTATGTGAAAGGTGCCTTTACAGGTGCAAACACCAATACTACAGGGCTGGTGGAAAAAGCAGGTAAGGGAACTATTTTTCTGGATGAAATCGGTGACTTGCCAATGGAACAGCAGGTAAAACTTTTACGCTTAATAGAAACCAGAGAGTATTATAAAGTGGGTTCCAGCCGACCTTCCCGAACCGAAGCCCGTTTTATTTTTGTCACAATGCAAGACCTGAATCAAAAAGTTGAACAACAGTCCTTTCGGAATGACCTATTTTACCGCATTTCCGATTTGGAAATAAATATTCCTCCCTTGCGGGAAAGAAAAGAGGATATTTCTGCTTTGTGCGAATATATTATCCCGCAATTGGCAAAAGAAGAAGGTATCGCCAAGATACCTGTTTTGACTAAAGATGCCTATAAGGCCATTCTTACTTATTCTTTTCCAGGAAATATCCGTGAGCTGAAAAAAATCCTGCGAAAAGCAATTCTGAATCTGGAAAGCAATGAAATACTCAAAGAAGACCTTTTCCCGCCAGTTGAACAAAATGTTGCCAAAACTAAAGGAACTTTTTGTCCCGATTGTGAGGCATATTTCATCAAAAAAGTTCTTACTAATACAGATTTTAACGCCAGCTTAACAATGAAACTCTTGGGCATCAGCCGCAGCAGTTTTTACGATAAATTAAAACGCTATAACATCAATGTTAAACATAATATCGAAGAGTAGGAATATGATCTGAGGGTATCCCTTGTATGTGCTGAAGGATATCAAACAAATAGGTGGATAGCTTGTTGCTATCCACTATTTCTTTAATAACAGATCTTTACGCAATATCTGCCCTCACTTAATTGCCTTATCATTATTATTGCCTTATCATTATTATTGCCTTATCATTATTATTTATGCCAATAGAGGTATTTGTGCGCTATACAGCTCGGGATATAATTACTGAAAACCAAAACGGAAAGCTAAGTTTAGCTTTCCGTTGAAATAAGAGGAGAGATTGAGTTAATTTACTTTATATTTTACATCGCCTTTTTCGAAATAAGCGATAATTTGTTTAGCTGCAGCAATACCTGCATTTGTATTAGCTTCGCTGGTTTGGGCACCCATTTTTTTAGGTGTAAAGAACACCCGGTCTGGATAGAGTTCTAATAATTTAGCACTATTATCGGGAGCGACATCACTCACATAACGGAATTTTTTCTTTTCGGCAAAAGCTTTAAGCAAAGCATCTTCCTCAATAACTTCTTTGCGGGCAGTATTTACCAAAATGGCATCATCCTTCACTAAAGATAGGAGGTTCCAGTTTACACTCTTTTTAGTGTCTTCCGTTGCGGGAATATGTAATGATATATAATCCCCAAGTTTGAATATG